>Ga0209583_10000003_pt1 | contig 87272 bp, 82 predicted proteins | sample Str014_FD_187201 | JGI IMG/M metagenome (GOLD analysis project Ga0209583, IMG submission 187201) | Freshwater sediment microbial communities in response to fracking from Pennsylvania, USA - Straight Creek_MetaG_SC_2014 (SPAdes) (version 2) | ecosystem: Environmental > Aquatic > Freshwater >... | reverse complement strand
GCCGAGAAGCTGCAGGTCGGCGACGTGGTGCTGGCCATCGGCAACCCGTTCGACGTGGGCCAGACGGTCACCTCGGGCATCGTCAGCGCACTCGGGCGCAACAAGCTCGGTATCAACGTCTTCGAGAACTTCATCCAGACCGACGCCGCGATCAACCCCGGCAACTCGGGCGGTGCCTTGGTCGACGCAGGCGGCAACCTGCTCGGCATCAACACCGCGATCTACTCGCGCACCGGTGGCAGCCTGGGCATCGGCTTCGCGATCCCCGTGACGACCGCGCGCCAGGTGATGGAGGCGCTGATCCGCGACGGCCAGGTCACGCGCGGCTTCATCGGCATCGAGCAGCGCGACCTCACACCCGAGATCGCGCAGACGCTGAACCTGCCCGTCAAGCAGGGCGTGCTGGTCACCGGCGTGCTGCAGAGCGGGCCCGCCAGCGCCGGCGGGCTGCGGCCGGGCGATGTGGTCGTCAGCGTTGCGGGAGCGCCCGTCACGAACAGCTATCAGTTGCTGACCGCGGTGGCCGGGCTGAAGCCCAAGGCCGTTGCGGCGATCGGCGTGCAGCGTGGCGACAAGGCCCTGAACGTGGACGTGACGGTCGGCCAGCGACCGAAACAGAGAGCGCCGCAGCAGCGCGAGGAATGAACGTCGACTGGCGCGCAGCAGGCGCTACGCGCTAGGCGCTCGTCGTCTTGTCGGCCGGCGCTTGCGTGTGCTTGATGAAGATGCCGGCGGCGATGATGCCGACCTCGTACAGCAGCACCATCGGGATCGCCAGCGAGAGCTGTGAAACCACGTCGGGCGGGGTCAGCACCGCGGCGATGATGAAGGCGAGCACGACGAAGTAGGCGCGAAACTCCTTCAGCTTGTCGACACTGACGATGCCCAGCCGCGCGAGCACGACCACCGCGATCGGCACCTCGAACGCGGCCCCGAACGCGATGAACATGGTCAGCACGAAGCTCAGGTAGGCCTCGATGTCCGGCATCGCCGAAACGCTTTTCGGCGCGAAGCTCTGGATGAAGGTGAAGACCTTGCCGAACACGAAGAAGTAGCAGAACGCGACACCGGCGAAGAACAGCACGGTACTCGAGATCACCAGCGGCATCACCAGCTTCTTCTCGTGCGTGTACAGACCCGGCGCGACGAAGGCCCAGACCTGGTACAGCACCACCGGCAGTGCCAGCATGAAGGCCGCCATCAGCGTGATCTTCAGCGGCACGAGGAACGGCGAAATCACGCTGGTGGCGATCAACGTGCCGCCCTTCGGCAGATGCTCGACGAGCGGTTGTGCGAGCAGGTCGTAGAGGCCGCCCGAGCCGGGCCAGACCATCAGGATGCCGAAGCACACGCCGACCGCGATGCAGGCGCGGATCAGGCGGTCGCGCAACTCGATCAGGTGGGAGACGAAAGGCTGCTCCGTGCCCTCCATCTCGTCAGGCTTCTGGCCATCGGTGCTCATCGCGTCAGGCCACCGAACGCGGTGGCCGGAAGCGTGCGACCCGCGCCGCGCCCGACTGCGCCTTGACGCGCACGCCGGCGCGCTGCTTGTACCACTGCGGCGTGGCGCCGCGCTTCAGGCGCCAGTTCTTCTTCGGGTGCTTGTATTCGGGCGGGGGAGGTACCCAGCCTTCGTGCTGGCCGCTGTCGGGCGGCAGGATGCCGTTGTCGGCATCGCTCCACGAGTTCTCGAGGTCGGTGCGGGTCTGATGAACTTCTTTCGAGACCGAGTCGTGCACGTTGCGCGCCGCATCCTCGAACTCGGTCTTCATCTTCTTCAGCTCTTCGAGTTCGATCGAGCGGTTCACCTCGGCTTTCACGTCGGCCACGTAGCGCTGCGCCTTGCCGACCAGGTGCCCGACCGTGCGGGCCACTCGCGGCAGCTTTTCCGGGCCGATCACGATCAGTGCCACCGCGCCGATCAGCGCGATCTTGTCGAAGCCGAAGTCGATCATCTAACGACAATCACGACTTGGTTTTCGCTTCCACGTCGACGGTGTTCGCGTCGTTCGCCTTGCTGGTGTTGACCTGCACCGGCGGCACTGCCGGGTCGGCACTGGTGGTACCGCCGTCCTTCACGCCGTCCTTGAAACCTTTCACCGCGCCACCCAGGTCGGTACCGATGTTCTTCAACTTCTTGGTGCCGAAAACCAGCACCACGATCAGCAGCACGACGAGCCAGTGCCAGATGCTGAATGAACCCATGACTTTTCTCCAACAGACAATCGAGGAATTCTAGGTTACCGCTTATCAATTACCCCTTTGCCCAGGGTCGGGGTCCGCCCATCACGTGCAGATGCACGTGCTGCACCTCCTGGCGGCCGTCTTCGCCGGTGTTGATCAGCGTGCGAAAGCCGTTCGTCACGCCGAGCTGGCGCATCAGGTTCGGCGCCATCGACAGCATGCGGCCGAGCAGCGGCGCGTGGCGTTCTTCGAGTTCGTACATCGTCGAGACGTGCTCCTTCGGGATCACCAGCACATGCACCGGCGCCCAAGGGGCGATGTCGTGAAAGGCCAGCAGCTCGTCGTCCTCGAACACCTTGCGGCTCGGGATCTTGCCTTCGACGATCTTGCAGAAGATGCAGTTGGGGTCGTGTGTCATTTGCGCGAGCTCACTGCGGCATCGGCCGGCGGTCGTTCAGTGCCAGCCAGCCGCGGACCACGCGGTACAGGAACCAGATCGAGATCGCGACCCAGGCGATCCAGCCCGGAATGAACAGCAGCAGGAACAGTGGGCTGGTGAGCACGTACAGCACACCGGCCCACAGCACGCTGCGGATGCGCCACGCGAAGTGCGACTCCTGCCAGGTGCCTCGGGCGTCGTCCTTCTTCACCAGATCGAGGATGAACGCGACCAGCAGCAGCGCGATGCTCGCCTGCACGCCAGGCACCACGGCGCTTACCGCGACGATCGCATGCAGCGCGTAGCTGATGTGCCCGATCGTGCGCAGCGAGTCGTCGCGCTGGGTCGGTGACGCACCGGTCTCGATGATGTCGTTCATATGCCGTCCTTCTCCCGCTGTTGCGACTTGCGCGCCGCGAACTCTTCCAACCCCGACTGGCCGCCGCGGCGCTCCAGTTCGGTCAGTACGTCGGCCGGCTTCAGGCCGTAGGCGCTGAGCGCCAGCATGCAGTGAAACCACAGGTCGGCGACCTCACCGACGATCTTCGGGCCTTCGCCGTCCTTGCAGGCCATCACGACTTCGGTGGCCTCCTCGCCGATCTTCTTCAGGATCGCGTCGTTGCCCTTGTGGAACAGGCGCGCGACATAGCTCTTGTCCGGATCGCCCAGCTTGCGCGATTCGATCACCGCTGCGAGGCGTGCCAAGGTGTCGTTCGAGCTTGCCGTCTTCGTCGTCTCTTCTGTCATTTGTAGATGCGCTCCGGGTCTTTCAAGACCGGGTCAACGGTTTTCCACTCGCCGTCTTTCAGCAGTTGGAAGAAGCAGGAGTGCCGGCCGGTGTGGCAGGCGATGCCGGGTTCGTGCGCGGCGTGGCCGAGTTGTTCGACTTTCATCAGCACCACATCGTTGTCGCAATCCAGGCGCAGCTCGTGCACCTTCTGCACGTTGCCACTCTCCTCGCCCTTGTGCCACAGGCGATTGCGCGAGCGGCTGAAATACACGGCCTCGCCGAACTCGGCGGTGCGCGCCAGCGCCTCGCGGTTCATGAAGGCGAACATCAACACATCGTTGCTGCCGACCTCCTGTGCGATCGCCGGCACGAGGCCTTGCGCGTCCCATTTCACTTCGTCGAGCCAGTTCATGGAGTCAGTGTAGTGGGGCCGACGAAGCCCCGTTCGTCGGCGAACCAGGCCAGCACGGGCAAGGTGCCGGGGAGCACCGGCGTCACCCGAACGGGCAGGTTCTGCCAGGCCATCGCCTGTTGCTCGCGCATCTCGAACGCGCCGCGCCAGTCGAACACCTTGCAGAAGTGCAGCCGGACGCGCGCGTGCTCATAGTCGATGATCTCGACCTTCCAGGACTGCACCGCGCCGATCTTGATGCCGAGCTCTTCCATCAACTCTCGGCGCAATGCGGCCTCTACCGTCTCTCCGGCCTCGAGCTTGCCGCCCGGAAACTCCCAGTAGCCGGCGTACACCTTGCCCTCAGGGCGCGATGTCAACAGGAACTCGCCTTGCGGGTTGATCAGCACACCGACGGCGACATCGACGGGTTCGCGCTCGCTCATGCGTGATGCCGCCCCGAATAATCCTTCGCGAACTGGAACGCGACACGCCCCGAGCGCGAGCCGCGTTCGAGTGCCCAGACCAGGCTCTCCTGCCGCGCCGCGGCGATCGCGTCGTCGTTCACGCCGAAGCCGCGCAGCCACTGCGCGACGATCGCGAGGTACTCGTCCTGGCTGAACGGGTAGAAACTCACCCACAGGCCGAAACGCTCCGAGAGCGAGATCTTCTCCTCGACCACCTCGCCCGGGTGCACCTCGCCGTTCTCGAGGTGCTGGTAGCTCAGGTTCTCCTTCATGTACTCGGGCAGCAGGTGGCGGCGGTTGCTGGTCGCGTAGATCAGCACGTTGTCGCTGGCTTGCGAGACCGAGCCGTCGAGGATCGACTTCAGTGCCTTGTAGCCGGGCTCGCCCTCATCGAAGCTGAGGTCGTCGCAGAACACGATGAAGCGCTCGGGGCGCTCGGCCACGAGGTCGACGATGTCGGGCAGGTCGATCAGGTCGGTCTTGTCGACCTCGACCAGCCGCAGCCCACGATCGGCGAACTCGTTCAGACAGGCCTTGATCAGCGAGCTTTTACCGGTGCCGCGCGCGCCGGTCAGCAGCACGTTGTTGGCGCCGAAGCCGTCGACGAACTGCTGCGTGTTGCGCAGCAGTCGCGCCTTTTGCGGCTCGACCTCGACCAGCGAGGCGAGCCGGATCGGCGCCACGTGCCGCACCGGCTCGATCACGCCCGAACCGCCGCGCTTGCGGTAGCGGAAGGCGATCGCCGCGCTCCAGTCAGGATCGGTCAACGGATGAGGCAGCACCGCTTCGAGGCGATTCAGCAGCGCCTCGGCACGCTGGATCAAGTGCAGCAACGGATCGGTGGGCGTGGACATTTGAAGGCGGGGCGCACCGCAGCGGGCACAGCGAGAACGGAGCAGCCGAGCAGTGTAGCGGCGCGGCTTCTAGACCGGCCCCGCCCGGGGCCGCAGCTCGAACACGCGATCGGGTGCGGCCGCGAACACACGCTCGCCCGGCCGCGAGCGGATCGCCTGCATGCCGGTGAACGCGCCGAACGCCGGCAGCACGCCGACCCGGTCCGAGAACCAGAAGCACGGCAGACGGTGCCAGTCGTGCGCACGGCCGCCCAGGCTCACACAGGGATGCAGGTGGCCGGCGAGCACGTAGCCACCACTGAACGGGCGCGGGTGGTGGCTGAGTGCGAGGCCGCGCAGCATCACCGGCTGGTCGAAGGGCTGGATGTCGAGGATGGATGGCGGGTCGCCGGCACGGTCGTCGTGGTTGCCGCGCACCAGGGTCAGCTCGACCCCGCTGTGCAACTCGCGCCAGCGCAGCACGGCGCCCAGGGTGTCGGGTGCGAGCGAGCGCGCAGAGTGCAGGAAGTCGCCGAGGAAGACGACCCGTTTCGCGTCGAGCCGCTGGATCAGGCGCGTCAGCACCGACAGTGTCTCTTCCGTCGTGCCGGCCGGTACCGGCACACCGAGCTGGCGAAAGCTGGTTGCCTTGCCGATGTGGGCATCGGCAACGAGCAGGGTGTCGACTTCGGGCAGGAAGATCACCTTCTCCGGCAACAGCATCAGCGTGTTGCCGGCGACCTGCAGGGTGACAGTCGCCACCGCATTCATCGCGGGCTCGATCAGGGCGCCAACATCCGCAGCGCGGCGTCGAGGTATTCGGTCGGGCTGCGCTTGAAGCCGGAGCGCGCGAAGCGCTGCAGCCGGCCGACCACGAATGCGATCAGCACGGAGGCCTGCGCGTTCGCGTCGACGGTCGGCGTGGCCGAGCCGGCTGCATCGGCCGCGCCGCGCAGGCTCTGCCGCAGTTGCGACTCGAAGCGTTCGAAGAACTGGTTCATGCGGGCGAGCAGGCGTTCGTTCTCGAACACCAGCGCGTCGCCGACCATCACGCGCGCCATGCCGGGGTTCTTTTCGGCGAACTGCAGCAGCACGGTCAACATCTTCTGCACCTGAGCGGCGGATGCAGCCTCGCGTTCCTGGATCTGGTTTATCAGCGTGAACACGCTTTGCTCGATGAATTCGATCAGGCCTTCGAACATCTGCGCCTTGCTCGCGAAGTGCCGGTACAGCGCTGCCTCGGAGACATCGAGCTTCGCCGCCAGCGCGGCCGTGGTGATGCGGTCGGCACCGGGTTGTTCGAGCATGCCGGCGAGCGTCTGCAGGATCTGCACGCGGCGTTCGCCGGGCTTGGGGCGTTTGCGCACCGGCGCAAGCGCAGCGCTTTCTGCGGGAACTGCATCGTCGATCGGGGCGCTGACTTCGGCGTTGTCGTTGTTCATCGCAGCGTAAGCAACTGTTGCAGCGAGCGAATTTTGGCACACACGTAGCGCGGGCTCGGGCAAGGGTGAACACCAACTTCACGTGGGCGCGCGGTGGTGTCGGTAGCCGCGTTCGACCCGTGGCTCGCGCCACCGCGCAGGTGGCCGCGAAAGCGGCCTTCGAGGTAGCGCTGCATCCACACGGTGCGCATGCCCAGGCCGCGTGCGGCCTTCTGGTTCTCGAGCATGTCTTCGACCAGGACGCAGTCGCTGGCCAGTACCTTCAGCCTGGCCGCAACATGGCGGAACATCCGCGCATCCGGCTTGGGGCGAAGCTCGCCGAACATGTGCATGTCTTCGATGCTGATGATGCCGTCGAACAGATCGGCCAAGCGCAAGGCGTTCAGCACGCGCATCGTGTAGCCGCGCGGCGCGTTGGTCAGGATGTACTTGCGGCCGCGCAGGCGCATCAGCGCGGCGCGGTCGTGGCGGCTCATGCGCAGGCGATCTTCCAGGCCCGGATGCAGGTGCGTCTGCTCAAGAAAGTGCGCCGCCTTCACGCCGTGGTGGCGCACCAGCCCGAGCAGGGTCGCGCCGTAGCGGCGCCAGTAGTGCTGACGCAGGCGCGCGGCCTCGGCCGGCTCGATGCCGAGTTCGTCAACCATGTAGGCGTTCATCGCAAGGCCGGTGTGGCCGAACGCGGCGTGGCTCGCGTCGTGCAACGTGTTGTCGAGGTCGAACAGCCAGACCCGCCGCGTGGCGTTCATCCGGCGTGCCCTGCCTGGTGCGGCGCGCGCACGCTGAGGCCCCAGATGCTCGCCATCAGCAGCGCGCCGCCGATCCACTGCCATCCGCTCAGGTGCTCGCCGAGCAGCAGTGCCGACAGCGCGACGGCCGTCAACGGCTCGCACAGTGTCGCGACCGTCAACGCGGTCGGCGTCAACCTCGCCGCGCCCCAGCTGAACGCCAGCAGCGCGAGCGCGGCGGTGACGACGCCGAGATAGAGCAACCACGCTTGCGGCGGCACCGCGGCCGGCCAGGCGAGCGGCTTGTAGAGCGACGACAGGCCGATCACGGCGGCCGCGACGATCGTCAGGCAGGTCGTCATCGGCCCGGCGCCGAGCGTCTGCGAGAGCCGGCCGCTGACCAGCGTGAACGCCGCATACAGCATCGCGGAGGCGATCGAGAACGCGACGCCTGCGGCCATTGCGCCGGCCGGCAGTTCGCCGGTGCTGCCCTCATGGCGGCCGATGACCAGCACGGTGCCGCCGAGCGCCGCGGCGAGCACGACGACGAGCGCCAGATCGATGCGCTCCTGCCTGCGCAACACCGCGACGATCGTCACCAGCACCGGCGGCAGACACAGCGCGATCAAGGTCGGGATCGACGCACCGATGCGCTCGATGCCGAGAAACCAGCACAGCACGTACAGCGACATGCAAGCACCCGATGCGATCACGAGCCCGAGCTGCGGCCTGACGGCGCGCCACAACGACAGCCGGCCGAAGACCGCGAGCAACACCGCGCTGCCGACGACGAAGCGCCAGAACGAAATCGTCTCCGGCGTGAAGCCGTGGCGTTTGATCAGCAGGTTGACGACCAACGCGCCGGTGCCCCACAGTGCGCCGGCGCCGCAGGCTGCGAGCAGTGCAGCAGTTGATCGGTCTCGGTTCGCCGAGCTCAATGGGAGCGGATCATCGTGCCGTAGGCCTGCTCCGTGAGTACCTCCAGCAGCATCGCGTGTGGCACGCGGCCGTCGATGATGTGGACGGTGTTGACACCGTTCTTCGCCGCGTCGAGCGCCGAGGAGATTTTCGGCAGCATGCCGCCGCTGATCGTGCCGTCGGCGAACAGCTCGTCGATCTCGCGCGCGCTCAGGTTGGTCAGCAGTTGGCCGGCCTTGTCGAGCACACCGGGAATGTTCGTCAGCATGATCAGCTTCTCGGCCTTCAGCACCTCGGCGAGCTTGCCGGCGACCACGTCCGCATTGATGTTGTAGTTCTCGTTGTCGGCGCCGAAACCGAGCGGCGAGATCACCGGGATGAACTGGTCGTCTTGCAGCGCTTTCACCACGCTCGGGTCGATCGATTCGATCTCGCCGACATTGCCCACGTCGTGCACCTTGGTCGGGTCTTTCAGATCGACCATCTTCAGCTTGCGCGCGCGGATCAGCCCGCCGTCGCGTCCGGTCAGCCCCACGGCCTTGCCGCCAGCCACGTTGATCAGGCCGACGATGTCCTGCTGCACCTGTCCGGCCAGCACCCATTCGACGACCTCCATGGTCTCGTCGTCGGTCACGCGCATGCCTTGGATGAACGTGCCCTTCTTGCCGACCTTGGCCAGCGCCTCCTCGATTTGCGGGCCGCCGCCGTGTACCACCACCGGGTTCAGGCCGACGAGCTTGAGCAGCACCACGTCCTCGGCAAAATCCTGCTGCAGCGCCGGGTCGGTCATCGCATTGCCGCCGTACTTGATCACGATGGTCTTGCCGTGGAACTTGCGGATGTAGGGCAGCGCCTGCGCCAGGATCTCGGCCTTGTCGCGCGGCGAAATGTGCGTGAGATCGGGGGTGCCCTGGGCAGCAGCGCCGGCAGGTGCGGGAGCGTCGGTCGTCATGTCGGCTCGCTGGTTGATCGTGTTGAAAACGATTGTAGGGGTCGGGTATGCTGCGGCCACCTCATGCAGTTCGCCTCGCTCCTCCCCGTTCGCCCTGTCGCCTTTCTCGGGCAGGTGCTGATCTCCGCCGCCGAGGCGCTGCGCGGGCGATGGCAGTTCCGGGCCAAGGACCTGGGCCGCGTGATGGCCGATTGCAGTGCCCGCGCGGTGCCCATCGTCACGGTCGTCAACGTGCTGGTCGGCGCGATCCTCGCGTTCGTCGGCGCGGTGCAGCTCGTCAAGTTCGGCGCCGGCATCTACGTGGCCGATCTGGTGGGCATCGCGGTCGCGCGCGAGATGGCTGCGATCATCACCGCCGTCGTGATGGCCGGGCGCACCGGCGCGGCCTTCGCGGCCGAACTCGCGACGATGCAGGCCAACGAGGAGGTCGACGCGCTCGAAGTGCTGGGCCTGAACGCGGTCGATTTCCTCGTGCTGCCGCGCGTGATCGCCTTGCTGCTGATGATGCCGCTGCTGTACGTGTACGGCTGCATCACCGGCCTGATCGGCGGCATGGTGGTCGCCGCGGGCATGCTCGACATCTCGCCCGCCGCCTACATCGACCGCACCGCGCTGGCGCTCGACTGGTCGCACCTCGGCCTGGGCATCTCGAAGTCGTTCGTGTTCGGCGCGCTGATCGGTATGGTCGGCTCCTACTGTGGCCTGTACGCGCAGCGCAATGCGGCCGGCGTGGGCGTGGCGACGACCAATTCGGTCGTCGTCAGCATCGTCGGCATCATCGTGCTCGATGCGATCTTCGCGATCTGCGCGAACGCGCTGGGGGTCTGAGCCATGGCCGCGCTGCTGGAAGTCAAAGACCTCGAAATGAAATTCGGCGACCGGCTCATTCAGACCGGCGTCGACTTCACGGTCGAGAAGGGCACGATCTTCGCGATCATGGGCGGCAGTGGCTGTGGCAAGAGCACGCTGCTGAAACACCTCGTCGGCCTGCTGCCGCCGGCGAAAGGCCAGGTGCTGTACGACGGCGTCGACTACTGGGCCGCCGACGAGGCGGGCCAGGCCAAGCTGCGCACCGGCTTCGGGATGCTGTTCCAGAGCGCGGCTCTGTGGTCGTCGATGACGATCCTGGAGAACGTCTGCCTGCCGCTCGAGCAGCAAGGCACGCTCGACGAGGCGCAGCGCGAGGCACGCGCGCGCGAGGTGCTGGAGTGGGTCGACCTCGGAAAATTTGCCGACTTCTATCCATCCGACCTCTCCGGCGGCATGAAAAAACGCGCCGGCCTGGCGCGCGCGATCGGCCCGCAACCGCCGCTGCTGTTTCTCGACGAGCCCTCGGCCGGCCTCGACCCGATCAGCTCGAAGAAGCTCGACAACCTGGTGCTCGACATCCGCGAGCGCACCGGCTGCGCCGTGGTGTTCGTGAGCCACGAGTTGCCCAGCCTGTTCGCGATCGCCGACGACGGCATCTTTCTCGACGCCGACAGCAAGACCCCGATCGCCCACGGCAGCCCGCGCGAACTGCGCGACACCGCCACGCACCCGACAGTGCGCGCCTTCCTCGCGCGCGAGGAGCCGCCGGCCGCTCCGAGCAGCTCCGACGCACAAGCCACGGCAACCCCCGTACCATCCTCGACCATATGAAACGCAACGCACTGCTGATCGGCGCCTTCGTGATCGCCGCGCTCGCGATGATCGTGCTCGGTGTGCTCTGGCTGAGCGGGAACGACATCTTCTCCAAAAAGCAGGAGGCGATGATCTATTACCGCGGCAACGTCAGCGGGCTGTATGTCGGCGCGCCGGTCACCTTCCGCGGCGTATCCGCGGGGCAGGTCGAAGACATCGCGCTCGAGGTCGACAGCAAGACGCTGATCGCGCGCGTGGCGGTGCGTGTCAAGCTGCAGCCGAAGTCGATGCGTTTCATCGACGACAACCCCGACAAGACGCCCGATGTGCCGAAGCTCGTGCAGCGCGGCCTGCGTGCGCGACTGGTCGCACAGAGCTTCGTGACCGGCCAGAAGTCGATCGAACTCGACTTCGTCCCGAACACACCGTCCACGCTGGTGGGGGACGGCAGCAAGCCCGAGATCCCGGCGCTGGGCGATCGGTTCGGGGCGCTGATCGACCAGGTCGCCGAACTGCCGCTGCGCGACACCGTGCAGGACATCCGCGACACCGTGAAAGAGCTTCGCGGCACGCTGGCCTCGGTACAGCGCACGCTCGACGGCACGCAGGCCGTGCTCGCGGGCGCCTCGAACCAGGTCGCACAGGCGGGCGCCGCCTCGCGCGAGACTTTGCGTGCCGCGACCGAGGCGATCAAGCAGGTGCAGATCAACTCGGCCGCGACGCTCGCCTCGATCACCCAGCTCTCCGACACCGCGAAGCAGACGGTGCTGGCCGCGCAACCCGACCTGCAACGCACGCTCGCCGGCACGCGTGAAGCGGCCGAAACGGCGCGCCTGGCAATGAACCGCGTCGCCGAAATGACGGCGCCCGATGCCTCTTTGCGCGCCGACCTCGATGCCTCGCTGCGCGACTTGTCGCAGGCAGCGCGGGGCCTGCGCGACTGGAGCGAGCTGCTGGAAGAAAAGCCGAACGCCGTCATCTTCGGGAACAAACGCGAATGAACCTCCCTGCGAAACTCGCGCCGCTTGCCTTGGCTGCGTTGGTCACCACCCTGCTCGCCGCCTGCTCCTCGCCCTCACCGGCGCCGGTGCTGCTGACCTTGCCGCCCGTCATGGCAGCACTCGGTGCCGCGGCACCCGCGGCGCCGGCATCGGCACCGGTGCTGGCGGTGCGCCGTGTCGACATCCCTGAGTACCTGGTTGCGCGCCGCGTGCGCTACCGCGCCGATGCCGCCACGCTCGCCGAATGGCCGAACACCTACTGGGCCGAACGCATCGAGATCGGTGTCTCGCGCGAGTTCGTTTCGGCGCTGCGCCAGCAACTGCCGGGTTGGGCGATGTGCGACACCAATTGCGGCGATCAGGCACCCGGCCTGACCCTGCAGGTCACGCTGGTGCCGATGGACTTCCTGCGTGGCGCGCAGAAGCTGCAGGCGCACGCCCGGATCACGCTGAGCCGGGCCGGCACACCGGCCAAGGAGCTGGCCACGCGAGACCTGAGCATAGACATCCCCGCCGGCGCGGACACACCCCAGGCCCACGCCCAGGCCATCTCGACGCTGCTGGAGAAGGTGGCCGCCGAGGCCGCGCCGATGGTGCGCAACGCGCGGCCCTGAGCGCGCGGGAGCGGGCGCGGCGGTCCAGGCGAGAGCCGGCAACCGCACCGCGAAGCACGACACGATCGGCCGCGCTGCGGCGTTGTTCGACGTGCTGCCCCGACCTGCGACCGTGCCTAGAAGTGGATCCCGCGCATCATCTGCGCCATGGCGATCGCCTCGGGTGACAAGCTCGCCTTGCCACCCTTGTCACCCTTCGCGGCGGCGCTGTCAGGGAACATCCTGAATGTGGTGTTCATCAGGATCTGCGTGATGCGCGGCACGGCGGCGTGCAGCAGTTCGACCGAAATGCCCAGCCGCGTTGCGACCCGCACCGGCTTGTCGACGCACGCCTGCACGATCAGATCGGAAGCCTCGTCGGTCGACAGCAGCGGCATGTTGTCGTAGATCTTCGTCGGCGCGGTCATCGGCGTGCGCACCAGCGGCATGTTGACGGTCGTGAACGTCAACCCCAAGTCGGCGAACTCGCTGGCGGCGCAACTCGTCCACGCGTCGAGCGCGGCCTTGCTCGCCACGTAGGCCGAAAAGCGCGGCGCGTTCACGAGCACGCTGATCGAACTGATGTTGACGACATGGCCGCGTCGCTTCGCGACCATGCCCGGCAGCAGACCCATCGTGATGCGCAGCGCGCCGAAGTAGTTCAGCTGCATCGTGCGCTCGTAGTCGTGGAAGCGGTCGTAGCTGGCCTCGATCGCGCGGCGGATCGAGCGGCCGGCGTTGTTGATGAGGTAGTCGACGCCGCCGTGGTCGGCGGTGAGCCGCTCGACGAAGGCCTTGCAGCTCTGCTCGTTCGCGATGTCGGCCGAATAGGTCACGACGATCGCATCCTTTCCGGCCTCGGCGAGGATCTCCTTCTTCGCTTCGGCGAGCTTGGCCTCGTCGCGCGCGCAGATCACGGTGATCGCACCGGCCTTCGCGAACTTCACCGCCGCCGCCAGCCCGATGCCGGACGAGCCGCCCGTGACCAGCACGACCTTGCCCGCCACCTGGCCGCGCAGCGAATGGTCGATCTTCAAGGCCGGGTCGAGGTGGCGCTCCCAGTAGTCCCACAGCACCCAGGCGTAGTCACGCAGGTTGGGGCATTCGATGCCGGAGCCCTTCAGCGCGGCGAGCGTCCCGCGGCAGTCGTAGCGGGTCGGGAAGTTGATGAAGGTCATCATGTCGTCGGGCAGGCCGAGATCCTTCATCACCGCGGCGCGCACGCGGCGCACCGGTGCCAGCGCCATCATTCCCTTCTTCACGCTCTTCGGGATGAAGCCGAGCAGCGCGGCGTTGATGAACAGGTTCATCTTCGGCGCATGCGCGGCCTTGCTGAAGATGTCGAGTACGTCGCCGACGCGGTAGCCGTTCGGATCGACGAGGTGGAAGCACTGCTTGTCGAGCGCCGCCTTCGAGTGGCTGATTTGGTCGAGCGCCGCGACCACGAAGTCGACCGGCACGATGTTGATGCGCCCGCCTTCGAGCCCGACACTCGGCATCCACGGCGGCAGGATCTGGCGCATGCGCTGGATCAGCTTGAAGAAGTAGTACGGGCCGTCAATCTTGTCCATCTCGCCGGTCATTGAGTCGCCGACGACGAGCGCCGGGCGATACACCGTCCACGGCACTTTCGATTCCTTGCGCACGATCTTCTCGCTCTCGTGCTTGGTCATGAAGTACGGGTGGTCGAGTGCCTCGGCCTCGTCGAACATGTCTTCGCGGAACACGCCTTCGTACATGCCGGCCGCGGCGATCGAGCTCACGTGGTGCAGGTGGCCGGCGTCGACCGCCTTCGCGAACTCCACCAGGTGGCGCGTGCCTTCGATGTTGACCTTGACCTGCGACGCTTCGTCGGCCGAGAGGTCATAGACCGCGGCGAGATGGTACACGTGGTCGATCTGGCCCTTGAGCTTCTTGAGGTCGTCGGCGGTCACGCCGAGTTTCTTCGAGGTCAGATCACCGTAGACCGGAATCGCGCGGGCCTTCGTCGTTTCCCAGTAAGCCAGCAGATCGGCGACCTTGCCCTCGCTTTCGGGCCGCAGCAGAAAGTGAACCGTTGCGCCGCGGCGCGCGAGCAAGGCCTTGACGAGGCGCTTGCCGATGAAGCCGGTCGCACCGGTGACGAAATACCGCATGTCGTGTTCCTCCGTGATCCGCCCGAATCAGCGCGCATTCTTGACCAATCGCCCGTGCACACCGCCTGCGACTTACCCGCAGCGAAGTAGAGCCCGCTCACCAGAAAATTAGGATGCGCTCCCTATGGCCGCTGCCTATAGTCGGCCCGCTTCACACACCCAAAAGGACTCGCACCATGGTCAAGAAACTCAAGCAGATGGCAGACAAGCAAGCCGCCTCCACCGGCCGACTTTTCGACAGCGCCCTCGCCGGGCAGGTAAAAGATTCGGCCCAGCAGATCTGGCTCGCCGGCATGGGCGCGTTCTCGCGCGCGCAAGCCGAGGGCACCAAGGTGTTCGAGGCGCTGGTCAAGGAAGGCACGAACCTGCAGAAGAAGACCAGCTCGGTGGCTGAGGACAAGATCAGCGAAGTCACCAGCAAGATGAGCAGCATGGCCGGCGACGTGCAAGCCAAGGCCGGCCAGCACTGGGACAAGCTCGAAGGCATCTTCGAGGAGCGCACGGCGAAGGCCCTGGGCAAGCTGGGCGTTCCGTCGGCGAAAGACGTCGACGCGCTGATGGCGCGCATCGACGAGCTGAGTGCGAAGGTCGCGAAACTGTCGAAGTCGGCGCCGGTCAAGGCCGCTGCAACGAAGGCTGCGGTGAAGGCGCCCGCGAAGAAGGCCGCTGCGAAGCGCGCTCCGGCGAAAAAAGCCGCAGCCTGAGCATGGGCTCCGAAGCCGATATCGGCGGCGGGCCGGGCGTTTGACCTGAGGGCAGCCGGCTATCCACATTGGTGCTGACGGACCCGAGGCGCCAGCCCGTCAAGCTTGGGGGTACAACGCGCTTTGGGGGTGGCTGGCGGGTAGACTTCGCTCAGGTCGACCGCTGTTGAGCGTTCCGCGAAAACAGCGCGCTTCGATCTTCGGGAGGCCCTGCATTTTTTCCGCCAGTGGATACGCCGGATGAGTGAGTCGCGCGCGCTTTTGCTGACCGACGTCGTCGACAGCACCCAGCTCTCGCAAGAGCTCGGTGACGCAGCGATGACCCAGGTTTGGGCAGCGCACGACCGTGCCGCGCGTTCGCTTTTCGACAAGTGGGGCGCCCGCGAGATCGACAAGACCGACGGCATGCTTCTGCTCTTCGGGACCGCCGCAGACGCGATCGGCTACGCGCACGAGTATCACCGTGCGATCGCCGAGCTCTCGAGGCCGCTCGCCGCACGCGCCGGTCTGCATGTGGGCCCCGTGATCTTGCGGGAGAACAGCGCATACGACATCGCTCGGGGCGCGAAGCCGCTCGAGGTCGACGGCCTCGCCAAACCCACGGCGGCACGCGTCATGTCGCTCGCGCTTGCCGGGCAGACGCTGCTGACCGCCGAAGCGCGCGACAACCTCGGCAAGACGGCGCTGAAGGTCGTTTCCCACGGGCACTGGATGGTCAAGGGCATCGCCGATCCGCTCGAGGTCTTCGAGGCCGGCGATGAGGACGCTGCGTTCGTGCAACCGCCCGACAGCGACAAGTGCTTCCGCGTCGTGCGTGCGGGCGACTGGTGGATGCCGGTGCGTGACATCCCCAACAATTTGCCTCACCAGCCCACCTCGTTCATCGGGCGCGAACGCGAACTGGCAGAGGTCAAGTCGTTGATGGGCAACGCCAAGCTGGTCACGCTGCTCGGCATGGGTGGGCTGGGGAAGACGCGGCTTTCCGTGCAGGCCGCGGTCGAGCTGATCCATCTGTTCCCCGACGGCGTCTGGTTCCTCGACCTGGCGCCGATCCGCGACGCCGAACTCGTCGTGGCCGAGGCGGCCCAGGTAGTCGGCGTGCGCGGAGAACCGGGAATGACGCTGCTGCAGGCCCTGTGTGCGCACCTCAGGTCCAGGCATACGCTGCTCATTCTCGACAACTGCGAACACGTCATCGACGTGTCCGCGCGCTTGGCCAACGCGGTGCTGAAGGCGGCGCCTCACGTGCGCATCCTGGCTTCCAGCCGCGAAGCGCTGCGCACGCCGGGCGAACAGGCATATCCCGTCTCGCCGCTGCCGGTGCCGGCGCGCGACGATGGGGTCAGCGTGCTGTCGCGCTCGACCGCAGTGCGCCTTTTCGTCGACCGCGCCCGACTGCACAAGCCGACCTTCTCTCTCACCGAGCGCGACGCACCGCTGATCGCCGAACTGGTCGCAAGGCTCGAAGGCATCCCGCTCGCACTTGAGCTCGCGGCCGCGCGAATGCGCTCACTGAGCATCGCCGACATCAATGCGCGCCTGAAAGATCGCTACCGGCTGCTGACGGGCGGTGCGCGGGTGCTTCAAGAGCGACAGCAGACGCTGCGCGCATTGGTCGACTGGTCGTACGAACTGCTCGAGCCCGAAGAGCGCACGGTGCTCAGCCGGCTCGGCGTCTTCATCGGTGGTTTCGATCTGGCCGCCGCGGAATCCATCTGCAGTGCGGGCGTGCTGGCCTCGGACGACGTCCTCGACCTCATCGGCTCGCTGGTGGAGAAGTCGCTCGTGATGCTGGAAGAGCGTGACGACGGCGCGCGCTACCGCATTCTCGAGACGATCCGCGAGTACGCTCACGAGAAGCTCGAACTGTCGGGCGACGATCTTGCGGCGACGTCGCAGCGACATTGCATGCACTACTTCGCGATCGCCAAAGCCGCGAACCGCGGCCTCTCCGGTCCGGAGCAGGCCGACTGGATCTGGCGCATCGAGACCGAGCTCGACAACATCCGCACCGCGATAGCGTTGCCGCTGTCCTGCGCCATCGACCCGTTCATCGCGGTCAAGTTCGCTGTCGCAATGCAAAAATTCTGGATCCTTCGTGGCTATTCCAGCGAAGGGCGCAACGTGGTGCGCGCAGCGCTGGCGCTGCCGGTCATCCTGGAGTCGCCGGTCGCGCAAGCCTGGGCGCTGTACGTCGGTGCGGCGCTGGCCGAGAGCCAGAGCGACTACGCCGAAGCGCGCCAGATGCTCGAGCGTTGTCTGGAACTTCGCCGCGACCTGCCGGGCGAGGTCGATGTCGCGGCGACCCTGTCGACGCTGACCCTGGCGCGCCTGCATGCCGGCGATGTCGAAGGTGCGGCGGCGGCCGAGAATGAAGCGATCGTGGTTTTCCGCCGTTTGGGCGACCGGGTCGGCGAGGCGCTAGGGCTGTTGCACCTGGGTCAGATTCGCGTGTTCCTCGGCGACGACGCCGGAGCCCGCATCCACCTCGACGCATGCCTCGTGATCGCCCGTGCCATCAGGCATCAGGAACTGGAGGGCGAGTGTGAGCTGGTGCTCGGCGAGTCCTCGTGGCAGATCGATGACTTGCCGCAGGCAGACATGCGATTCAAGCGCTCGCTCACGGTGTGTCGCGAAGCAGGCGACAAGCGCGGGGAGGCGAATGCGCAATGGTGGCTGGGCAAGCTCGCGATGAAGCAGCGCGAGCCAGCCTCGGCTAGACAGCGACTCGACGAAGCGGTCGTGGCGTTCCGCAATTTCGAGATGCGCGAAGAGATGATCGGCTGCCTCGAAGACCACGCCGTTCTCGCCTTCGCCGAGGGCTCGACAGAGCTTGCGGCCAAGTTGGCTGCGGTGACGGCCGCCTGGCGCAAGCGCCTCGACATCCGCCATTCGCCGCCAAATGCGTTGCGCTGGGAAGCGGAACTGCAATCGATGCGGCAGAGTCTCGGCTCGACGGCCTTCGACGCCGCATGGCGCGACGGCTCGGAGTGGCAGATCGACCGCGCCATTCGCAGCGCGCAGACACGCCAGCCTGCGGAGGCAGCTGCCGCGCCGACTTTCGGTTGAGTCGAGTCAGGCGCCGGCCGTGCGCTGAACACGTCGGCGTGCGACCCAGCCGAGCGCGCCGAGACCGGCGAGCATCAGCGCGTAGTTCTCAGGCTCCGGCACGGCCGGCGTGATCGTGCCCACGGCGGCGTTCGCAGAAAAACCGCATTGGGCGCCGGGAACGCAAAAGGGAGACGCTGTCGTCGGCTTCGTGTAGACAAGCTGCGCGGCCGTGTCGTCGTACAGGATCAGGCTGAACCCGTAGTTGCCATTGCCCGCCAACGGCATCGACGCGCCGCTCGGCACGACCGCGCCGAAGTACCCGGTGTTGATGCCCACGAGTTGGCCGCCCACGATGTCCAGACCGTTGACGAACACACTGGTATTGAGGCTGAACGACTCGAGGATCGTCGCCGGTGCAGTGGTGTCGTAGAAACTCAGTTGAGCCGACAACACGGAAAATCCGGCGCACAAACCCTTCGTGTCGTACAGGCCGTCGGCCTGGCCGAGACAGGCGCTGGGCACGTCGAAGGTCGCCGAAGCTTGCCAGCCCAGATTGGCGAAGATGCCGCCGTAGGCCGGGTCCCAATTGCCGCTGTAAACGGCAGCCTGGGCCGGGCTCGATGCGGCTAACGCGCCGAAGACAACGAGTGCCCCTGCGCACGTGGCGGCATTGATGCGTTTCAAGTACATGTCGTTCCCCAAAGCTTGATGCGTCGCAAACGATTCTATGGATCGACACGGAGCGCGTCGTCTCTCCAGGCCCCCGCTTCTCGGGGGTAGCGCCGCTTCAAACTAGGGGTAGCCAGAACGACGTCGCCTGGCAATGAACGAGGGAGAAACCGGCCGTTCGTCAGGGCACGAGCGACACATCGCCGAAGTAGGCCAGGCTGTGACCATGCGTGTTGTCGGCATCGGCCGAGACGGCCACGCCGATCACTTCTGGCACCTTGCCCTCGGATTCATCGCCGAACATGCGTTGGTAGTCGGCAACGAGGTTGCGGCGCTGCGGCACCCACTGCGCGAGCTTGGCCGTACCGCTCTCGAGCACAATGACGCGGATGCGCTTCGTGAAGGCATTGGGCAGGCCGGTTTCGATCGGCTGCTTGTTGTCCCAGACGTAGCACAACGACTCGGCCGGCACGTCTTGCCCGGTGGTGCTGTGCGCGATCGCGAGCTTGGTGCGTTCGCCCAACGAGAGCTTGCCGGCGTCGAAGGCGAAGAAGACGCACAGCTTGGCGGGCGAATCGTCGCCGCCGCGGGTCTTGATATCGGCCTCGTCGATCAGCTTGTCGACACGCCAGCGCCACGCGATCGTGCTGCGCTCGCCGACTTGCACGTGCATCGTGTGCACCAGGTTGCCATAGGACTCGTCGGCCTCGACCTTGAGCACGCGCGCACCGCCGAGATCGACGATGCTGAACTTGGTCGCCACCTTGTTGGGCAGGCTCGCGAATTTCCATGCGGCGGGTGGCTCACCGGGCGCCGCGCTGGAAAAAGGCGCGATCGCCGCGTCGTCTGCCGCGGATGCCCGACCTTGCCATCCGAACGTCGACGCGGCAAGCGCTGCGGTGACCGCAAGGCAACGGACATGTGTCGGGCGGCATCCGTTTTGCATCGGCGCAGTTGTACCCGAGATGGCCGATTCGCGCAGCAACATCGCACGCCGCGCCGCGCCGCACAATGTGAGGCCACCGACACCCGAAGCCCAGCGGGCATCGCCGCGCACGTTCATCGAAAGGGCAGCCGCCTTGCAAGCAGACCTAATTTCCGAGGCCAGCCGCTACACCACGCAGGCGCTGACGTCGCCGAGCGAGATGCTGGCGGTGCTCTCCGTCGTGGTGGCCGCCGCGTTCGTGCTCGTCAGCACGTTCGTGAAGACGATGATCCCGCTGCGCTGGCTGGCGATCGGCAGCAACCTCGGCTTCGTCGCCTATGGCGCCATCCACCCCTCGTACCCGATGCTGTTCCTGCACGCGGCCCTGCTGCCGATCAATGTGTATCGCCTGGCCGAGATGATGCGGTTGACGCAGCGCGTGAAGGCGGTGCGCAGCGACGGGGCGCTCTCGGCGATCTGGCTGCGGCCCTACATGCGCAGCGCTAAGTTGCGCGCCGGCACGGTTCTGTTCAGCAAGGGCGAGCTCGGCGACCGGCTCTACCTGCTGGCCGATGGGCGCATCGAACTGGTGGAGATCAACGGCAGCATCATCCCGGGCCAGATCTTCGGCGAGATCGCGTTCTTCGCCCCCGACCGGCGCCGCCGCGCGACCGCGCGCTGTGCCGAGAACAGCACGGTGCTGTCGATCGACGAGAGCACCGTGAAGCAGCTCTACTACCAGAACCCGGCGTTCGGCTTCAAGATGATCGAGCTGGTCGCGGCGCGTTTCTCGGCCGATGTCGACCGGGTCAACGCCGAGTTGCGCACAACGCGCTCGGAGCTTGAAATCACCCGCGCTCAGCTCGCTGCCAAGGCCGACGTGACCGAGTGAATGGCTTCCTTGAGCTTGCCGCGCGCCACTTCCTGGCACTGCTCGCGGCTGAGGCCGGGCACGGCGTCGAAAGCGGTGGCGGATTTGATTGGCGCGTAGACGATCTTGCTGCCCTGCACCGGCAACATCACGACGGGCAACAACATGGCTCGTGCGGTGACGACGCAGAGCTTGGCTTCGTTGAAGCCACCGGTCACTTCGCTGACGAAGCGGAACTTGCGCGTCGGGTACAGCTTGCTCACGCGGGCCGGGGTGTTCTCTTTCCAGAGGGTCTCTGCCGTCGCGGCATCGATCAGGAAGTTCGCCGATTGGTCGGAGCTCATGGGCTTCGCAGCCTTCGCGGGCTTCGGGTCGGCAGCGAACGCGGTCGTCGCCAGCATCAGGGTCACAGCAGCAGCCAAACTCGCAACGCCAGGTTTCATGAATCGCCTCGGGAAGAAGTGTCGTGATGGTGAGGAATGGCGCCGGTCGGCACCACGCCCGGTAGTGTAGGCAGACCCGGCGTCGGCGACGTCGTTTTGTTGACCGTTGTTTTGGCAAACCGAACCTCGACCCGCAAGCCGCCCAGCGGGGAATCTGCCAAGGTCACGGTGGCCCCGTACCGATCGGCCACGCTGCGCACGATTGCAAGACCCAGGCCCGTGCCGGCTTCGTCGCCGGCGGCGTGGCGGTAGAAACGGTCGAAGACACGAGCGCGCTCCTCGGGTGGGATGCCGGGGCCGGTGTCGTCGACGCGCAGCAGCGCCGCGCCGTCTTCCCGCAGCACCCTCAGCTCCACCCGCGCGCCGCGCGGTGAGTAGCGCACCGCGTTGTCGACGAGGTTGCGCGCGAGTGCTGTCAACGAGGCGGCGTCGCCGCGCAGCGGCACCGGCGCATCGGTCAACAGCGATACCGCCGTCTGGCGCGAATGCGCGAATGGCACTGTATCGCCGATGGCAGCGCGTACCAATTCGCTCAGGTCGAGATCGACCGGCTCGCCACCCGGCGCCGCGGGCTCGGCACGCGCGAGCGCGAGCAGTTGTTCGACCCCCCGCACCGCGCGGTCGATGCCGGCGTTCAGCGCCTCGAGCGCCTCGCCGCGCGCCGTTTCGTCGGGCGCGCGCCTGAGCAACTGCATCTGAAGCTTCAGTGCCGTCAGCGGCGAGCGCAGCTCGTGCGCGGCGTCGGAAACGAAGGCACGCTGTGCGCCGAGCGACGCGTCGAGGCGCTGCAGCAGCCCGTTCAGCGCACCGACGAGTGGCGCGACCTCGTCGGGCAGCCCCTCGGTCGGCAGCGGCCGCAGCGACTGCTCGTCGCGCGCGCGCACCCCGTCGGCCACGCGGCGCAACGGCGCGAGGGTCTGCGCGGCCAGCCACCACACCAGCATCGCCATCAGCGGCGCGATGAAGAGCAGCGGCGCGACGCTGCGCAACGCCGCACCAGCCGCCAGCCGCTGGCGGATTTGCAGCGGCTGCGCGACCTGGATCACGCGGTCCTGGCTCGCGACGCTGAAGGCGCGCCAGGTCTTGCCCTGCACGGTCACATCGGCCAGGCCGAGCAAGGCGCGCGTGGGCAGGTCGTCGCGCAAGCGAGGCGGGTAGATGATGCGGCCGTCGACGGTCCAGATCTGCACGACGAAGTCGAGTTCCTCGTCGGCCAACGTGCTGGCCTGCGCCGGTGCGATCTCGCCCTGGTCGCGCAGCGAGAACGCCATCTGGCGCAGCTGGTAGTCGAACAGCGACTCGGTCTCGGCGAGCACGTTGCGGTAGGTCAACGCAGCCATGACGACAGCACTGACGATGAGCATGCCCAGCAGCGAAAGCAGAACGCGAACCCGGATCGAATTCATCCCGCCGAGCCGGCTTTCGGCTTGTCGCCCACGAAGTAGCCCACGCCGCGGATGTTCTGGATGAAATCGGCACCGAGCTTGCGCCGAAGCTGATGGATGTAGACGGAGACCGCGTTGCTCTCGATCTCTTCGCCCCAGCCGTAGAGGCGGTCTTCGAGTTGCGCGCGCGAGAGCAGTGCGCCGGGCCGCAGCATCAGCGCCTCGAGCACCGCGAACTCGCGCGCCGAGAGCAGCACCGGCACCCCGTCGTGCGCCACCTGCCGCGTGGCCGGGTCGAGCGTGACACCACCGAACGCGAGCGCCGGCTGCGCGCGGCCGCTGTGGCGCCGCAGCACGGCGCGGATGCGCGCGGCGAGTTCGTCGAGGTCGAAGGGCTTGACGAGGTAGTCGTCGGCACCGGCGTCGAGGCCGGCGACCTTGTCGCCGGGGCCGTCGCGGGCGGTCAGCACGATCACCGGGGTCGCGTCCTGCCGCGCGCGCACGGCGCGCAGCACCTCGAGGCCACCGCTGGCGCGCGTCTCGGCGCCGTGGGCGCCGCTGGCGGGCAGACCGAGGTCGAGCAGGACGAGTTCGAAACGTTCGCTCGCCAGGGTGGACTGCGCGGCGGCCACGTCGCGCACCCAGTCGACCGCGTAGCCTTCGAGCCGCAGCGCGCCGCGCAGGCTCTCGCCGATCATCCTGTCGTCTTCCACCAGCAGCAGTCGCATCCGAAAAGCATACCTCGCGCTTCGCGTGCCGAGGCCGTGGTCGGACGGGGTATCGTGCCGAGCATGCCGACGACGCTGAAACACACGCTGCTCTCGTTCCGCGACCTGTTCGCGACCTTCGGCCCGTTCATCGTGTTGGCCTGCCTGCTGCTGGCGCTGGCCTACTGGGTGCTCGACCCGACACCGCCGAAGAAGGTCGTGCTGGCCACCGGCACCGACCAGGGCGCCTACGCCGAGTTCGGCAAGCGCTACGCGCAGATCCTGAAGGGCTACGGCGTCACGGTCGAGCTGCGCGCGACCGAGGGCGCGGCCGACAACCTGCGGCTGTTGCGCGACGCGACCTCGGGCGTCGACATCGCGTTCGTGCAGGGCGGCGCCGGCGAGCGGCTGCGCAAGGAAGCGAACGCGGTCTCGGCCGCCGACGATGACGACGATGCCGGGCTGGTTTCGCTCGGGAGCCTGTTCGTCGAACCGGTGTGGCTTTTCTACCGCACCGATTCGGCCGAGCGGCTGTTGAAGGCGCCGGCGCTGACCAGCTTCTCGCAGTTGCCCGGCTGGCGCATCAACATCGGTGCGCACGGCAGCGGCGCGCCGAACCTGATGTTCAAGCTGATGGAGGCGAACAAGCTCGACCCGGGCACAGTGACAGTCGTGCGCAAATCGCAGACGCCCGCCACCGTCGATCTGATCGCGGGCGACATCGATGCGCTGGTATTCGCATCGGCACCCGAATCGCTGATCGTGCAGATGCTGCTCGACTCGCCCGGCATCGCCCTCTACGACTTCGCGCAGGCCGATGCGTATTCGCGCCGCTTCCCGTTCCTGAGCCCGGTCACGCTGCCGCGCGGGGTCGTCGATCTGGCCGGCGACGTGCCACCGCGCGACGTGCACCTGATCGCCCCGACCGCGACCCTGCTGGCCCGCGCCGGCACCCACCCTGCCCTGCTCCAGCTCTTCATCCAGGCGGCGCAACAGGTGCACGGCGGCGCGGGCTGGTTCCAGCACAAGGGCGACTTCCCCAGGGCCGGCGGCACCGAGCAGCCGCTCGCGAAGGAGGCACAGCGCTTCTACACCAGCGGCACTCCGGTGCTGCAACGCTACCTGCCCTTCTGGTTCGCCAACCTCGTGGAGCGCATGTGGCCAGTGCTGGTGACCATCATCGCGGTGCTGATCCCGCTCTCGAGGATGCTGCCGCCGCTCTACCAGTTCCGCATCCGCTCGCGCATCTTCCGCTGGTATGCCCAGCTGCGCGAAGTCGAGAATTCGGTCGGCAAGCGGCCGGCCGAAGAACTGCTCGCGAAGCTGGACGAGATCGAGCTGCACGTCGAACATGTCAGCGTGCCGCTGAGCTATGCCGAGGAGCTGTACTCGCTGCGCAGCCACATCCAGATGGTCGGCAACCGGCTGCGTGCCGCGCCCGCGGAGGCAACGGCATGAACAACGCCATACCGAAGATCGTGATCATCGGCTGCGGCTTCGGCGGCATCGAGGCGGTGCGCATGTTGTCGAAGGCCTCGGTCGAGATCACGATGATCGACCGCACCAACCACCACCTGTTCCAGCCGCTGCTGTACCAGGTGGCGACGGCGGGCCTTTCGGCGCCCGCGGTGAGCGCGCCGATCCGCCACACGCTGCGCCGCGAAATGAAGCGCGGCAACCTGACGATCCTGCAGGCCGAAGCCACCAGCATCGACGCGACCGGCAAACGCGTGATGCTCGACGGCGATCAGTCGCTGCCCTACGACCACCTGATCGTCGCCGCCGGCGCGACCCACAGCTACTTCGGTCACGACGACTGGGCGGCGTTCGCGCCGGGGCTGAAGACGCTCGACGACGCGTTCAAGATCCGCGCGCGCGTGATCGGCGCGTTCGAACGCGCCGAGCGACTCATCGAGCCGGCCGCCCGCGAGCCCTGGATGACCTTCGTCGTGATCGGCGCCGGGCCGACCGGCGTCGAGATGGCCGGCACGATGACCGAGATCGCCCAGCACACGCTGCCGCAGGAGTTCCGCCGCATCGACTCGACCCACACCCGCGTCGTGCTGCTGGAAGGCTCCGACCGCGTGCTCGGCGCCTTCGTGCCGCAGCTCTCGAAGCGGGCGGGCGAACAGTTGGTGAAGCTCGGCGTCGACGTGCGCACCGGCTGCAAGGTGACCGGCATCGACGCCAACGGTGTCGACTACGAGACCCGGGCGGGCGAGGTCGTCACGCGCCACCGGCTGCCGAGCAAGACAGTGATCTGGGCCGCGGGCGTGGCGGGCTCGGCACTCGGCCGATCGCTCGCGACCAGCGCCGGGGCGAGCCTCGACCGGGCCGGCCGCGTCATCGTCCAGCCCGACTTGACATTGACGAATCACCGGGAGATCAGCGTGATCGGCGATTTGGCTTCGGCGATGAGCTACCCCGCCGAGGCATCCGGAGGAAAGCCGACACCGGTGCCCGGCGTGAGCCCCGGCGCGAAGCAGATGGGCCGCGCCGCGGCAGCCAACCTGCTGCGGCGGCTGAAGGGCGAGGCGACGGTGCCGTTCCGCTACATGGACTACGGCAACCTCGCCACCGTCGGCCGCAAGGCGGCGGTCGTCGACCTCACGGTGCCGTACTTCGGCGCACTGCGCTTCTCGGGCTTCCCGGCCTGGCTGTTCTGGTTATTCGCTCACATCTGGTTCCTGATCGGTTTTCGCAACCGGTTGATGGTGATGCTCGACTGGGGCTGGGCCTACTGGACCTACGAGCGGTCGGCGCGGGTCGTGGCCGAACCGCCCTCGACAGCGCGCGATCGAAGCAACTTTTAGAATCGGGCGATCCGGCCCGAAGGACAAATCCCATGGACACCCGCACCTCCACCCACCGCCTGCGCATCGAACGCGTCCGCGACGAGCTCAAGCGTCAGAACCTCGCGGCCGTGCTGGTGCCCTCCAGCGACCCGCACCTGAGCGAGTACCTGCCCGAGCGCTGGCAAGGCCGGCAATGGCTCTCCGGCTTCACCGGCTCGATGGGCACGCTGGTCATCACGACCGACACTGCCGCCGTGTTCGCCGACAGCCGCTACTGGGTGCAGGCAGAAGCCGAACTCGCCGGCACCGGCACCGAACTCGTCAGAACCGCGACCGGCAACGCGACCGACCATGTCGACTGGCTCGCGCGCCACGTGCCGACGGGCGCGACGGTGGGCGTCGACGGCGGCGTGCTCGGCCTGGCCGCGGCGCAGTTCCTCGAAGCTGCGCTCGCGAAGACCGGCGTGCAGCTCCGCACCGATTTCGATGCACTCGCCGCGGCCTGGCCCGAGCGCCCGGGGCTGCCCGCCGCGGCCGTCTACGAGCACCTCGCGCCGCAGGCGCCGCTCGCGCGCGCCGACAAGCTCGCCAAGGTGCGCGAGGAAATCGCGAAGCGCGGCGCCACGCACCACTTCATCTCGACCGTCGACGACATCGCGTGGCTGCTCAACCTGCGCGGCGCCGATGTCAGCTTCAACCCGGTCTTTCTCGCCCACGCCCTGCTCGACGCGACCGGCGTGACGCTGTTCGTCGCCGAGGGCAAGGTCGGCGACCAGTTGCAGGCCACGCTCGCGAAGGACGGCGTGCACATCGCGCCCTACGCACAGGCCGGCGCGGCGCTCGCCGCGCTGCCCGCGGATGCCGTGCTGCTGATCGACCCGCGCCGTGTCACCCTGGGGCTGCGCGCGAACGTGGCGGTTCGCGTCGTCGAGGCGATCAACCCGAGCACGCTGTTCAAGAGCCGCAAGACCGAGCCCGAAGCCGCCCACGTGCGCGAGGCGATGGCGCAGGACGGCGCGGCCATGTGCGAGTTCTACGCGTGGTTCGAGGCCGCGCTGGGCAACGAGCCCATCACCGAACTGACCGTCGACGAGAAGCTCAGCGCCGCTCGCGCGAAGCGACCCGGCTTCAAGGGCCTGAGCTTCAACACCATCGCCGCCTACAACCCGAACGGCGCGATGCCGCACTACCGCGCGACGCCGGAGTCGCACGCGGTCATCGAGGGCGACGGCCTGCTGCTGATCGATTCCGGTGGCCAATACCTCGGCGGCACGACCGACATCACCCGCGTCTGGCCGATCGGCCAGATCACCGACGCGCACCGGCGCGACTACACGCTGGTGCTGAAGGGCACGATGGCGCTGAGCCGCACGCGCTTTCCGCGCGGCACGCTCTCGCCGATGCTGGACGCGATCGCGCGCGCGCCGCTGTGGCAGCACGGGCTCGACTACGGCCACGGCACCGGCCACGGCGTCGGCTACTTCCTGAACGTGCACGAAGGCCCGCAAAGCATCTCGAAGACGATCCCCGACGCGAACATGGCGATGGAGCCCGGCATGATCACCAGCATCGAGCCCGGCCTGTACCGGCCCGGCCGCTGGGGCATCCGGATCGAGAACCTGGTGCTGAACGTGCCGGCAGCTGAGACGGCAGGCAGCGAGTTCGGCGAGTTCCTCGAATTCGAGACGCTCACGCTGTGCCCGATCGACACGCGCTGCATCGAGCGCACGCTGTTGCGCCAGGACGAGATCGACTGGCTCAACGCCTACCACGCGACCGTGCGCGAGCGCCTCGCGCCGCTGGTCGCCGGTGACGCGCTCGCGTGGCTGATGACACGTACCGAGGCAATCTGATCCGTTGATCCGGGCTGCGCGCGGCGGCCGTTCGTCGACGCTGCCTGCAGTTCATCGGTGCGTCGGCGCGGTTCGTCGCAACCCCGTTTGCGGCGGGCGTATCGGCTTCTAGAGTTCGTTCCATCGCAGCGAGAAAGCGCTGCGCAACGAACCCCAAGGAGCCACGTCATGATCAGCCGCCTCACCACCTTCGCCACCGCCTTCGCCATCCTCGGTACCGCTTCGCTCGGCTACGCCGCCAGCGCCCACCAGGCCGCGATCGAGGCACCGGCAGCCAGCGTCAAGCCGGTGCGCATCGTGCAGCTCGAACGCGTCGTCATCACCGCGAAGCGCCTGGATCGCGCCGCACCCTGAGCCACGCGCCGGCCGCCGCCGGCCTGTCTCGACCGCTGCCAGGCCTCATGCGCCTGAGGCCCACCGGACTCCGGGCCTCGGGCGCTTTTTTTGCCGGCATGGCGGCGCAGCGCTGCTACGCTTCGGCTCCATGCCCAATTCCCCCTCTTCCCAGCCCGCGATCGGCGTCGACCTCGGCGGCACCAAGATCGAAGCGATCGTGCTCGACGGCGCCGGCACCAGCCTCTGGCGCGAGCGCGTCGCCACGCCGGGCGGTGACTACCGCGCAACGCTGACAACCGTGGCAGCGCTGGTGGCGCGCGCCGAATCCGACCTGGGCTTGGAGGGTTGCACGGTCGGCGTCGGCGGGCCGGGCACGAGCACCGCGGCCGGGCTGATCAAGAACGCGAACTCGACCTGCCTGAACGGCCAGCCCCTGCAGCGCGATCTCGCCGAGGCCTTGCAGCGCCCGGTGCGCGTCGCGAACGACGCGAACTGCCTCGCGCTCTCCGAGGCCACCGACGGCGCGGCTGCCGGCACCCCGGTTTCGTTCTCGGTGATCCTGGGTACCGGTGTGGGTGCGGGCATCGTCGTGAACGGCGGCCTGCTGGTCGGTGCGAACGGCCTGGCCGGCGAATGGGGCCACAACCCGTTGCCGTGGGCGCTCGAACACGAGCGCATGGGCCCACCCTGCTTTTGCGGCAAGCGCGGCTGCGTCGAAACCTGGCTCAGCGGGCCGGGCCTGGCGCGCGACCATGCCGTGCACACCGGAGAGCAATCGACCGCGCAGCAGATCGGCGTGCGCGCCACACAGGGCGATGCGGGCTGCGAGGCCAGCCTGCAGCGCTACGAATCGAGGCTGGCGCGCAGCCTCGCGCAAGTCATCAACCTGCTCGACCCCGACGTGATCGTGCTCGCCGGCGGCGTTTCCGGCTTGTCGCGCTTGCTGGTCAATGTGCCGCGGCTGTGGGGCGAGTTCGTGCTCAGCGGCGGCCTCCAGGACACGGTGCGCACGCGGCTCGTGAAGAGCCTGCACGGTGACTCGTCGGGCGTTCGCGGCGCGGCCTGGCTCTGGCGCAGCTGACCGTTCGTTCGCGATCACGCGCCGTTCGATAGTCGCAATTTGCAGTTCGTCGCAAGCCGCTGTGCGGTGCGTGCGGCGGCTCCTAGAGTTCATTCAACGCGACTCACCCGGCGCGTTGAGCAACCAAGGAGCACACCATGATCGACCGCCTCTTCCGCGCGACCCTGACCTTCTGCGTGTTGATCGCCGGCACGCTGGCGATCGGTTCGGCGATGTTCGGGTTCGACCAGCGCACCGCCGCACAGAAGGCCGCAGCCGCCCCGGTTCGCATCGTCCAACTCGAGCGCGTCGTGGTGACGGCCAAGCGCATCGCGCCGAACGCCAAGCTGGCGCAGAACGAAACCGCCGCGCGGGTTCAGTGACCCGCGCCGCGGTTCAGGTCGGCCGCATCATGCGCGCCGACAGGGCTTGCGACAGCGCATCGGCGCTGTCTTGCAAGTGGGCGCGCGTGTCGGCCGTGAGCTTGCCGCGTTGCGCCGCCGCGTTCAATCTCAGCAGCAGTGCTTGCGCCTGTACCCGCACCAGGCTGCGCGCATCGGCGCGGCCGGCAGCACCGGGGCGCAGCAGCATCGCGGCGATGCGGTTCAGGTGTTCGCGCTGCAGCGCGCGGCGCGGCGCCGGGATGTCGATCGGCCGTGTGCCGTTCGCGCCGCCGATCTCGCTCCAGATGTCGTGGCCGAGGCGCCCGTAGAGTTCCGAGAGCTGCAGCGCTTCGGTGCGCTCCGCGGTCTTGCCCTGGTTGTCGATCACGCGTGACGCGACCTCGTCGCTCATCAGCTGGTTCAGCAGCGCGCGCTGCACGCCGAGCAGGCGCTCGGTGACCGAGAAGTCGGTGACGACCGGCGCGCCGCCGCGCTCCAGCGCATCGGTGCGCTCCTGAAAATCGGGCGCGAGCCGACGTTGGAGTGCTGGCGAGACCGTCAGGCTGTCGGCAGCGAACAAGCCGCGCGAAATCTGGTCGAGCGCATCGCGCTGCACCGCGGCCGAGACGGGCTGCAGCGGGTCGCGGCCGGAACCGGGGAAGTCGCGCAGCGTGCGCACGCCGCCGATCTGGCGCGCCAGCACGCCGACCGAGCGTGCCACGTCGTTGACCGCGAAATTCAGCGAGCGGCGCAGCACCGCGTAGTCACGGTCCGGTGACAAGGCGCGCGTCTCCTGCCGCTTGAACAGGTCGCGCGCGATCGCCAGGCGCTTTGTCGCGAACGCCAGTGGGTCGCTGCCGAGGTCGAACTGCAGCGCGTCGGGGTCGATGCCGAGGTAGTTGTCTTCGTCGGTGCCGAACGCGAGTTCGGGTTCGTTGCTGCGCGCGGCGATGCGCTCGAGCGCGACCTTCTCGTCGGCGACCGGCAGGGGCCTGTACGCGTATTCGATGGCCCAGTAGTCGTAGGGGCCGAGCGTGGTCTGGAAGGGTGCCACGATCTGCCCGCCAGGCGCGGCGAGGTTGATCGGCGCGTACTCCATCACCGAGCCGGTCAGCGCGTGGGTGCGCGTGAATTCGGGGTCGGAAATCTGCTGGTCGGTGTAGGCCCGTGAAGCACGGAAGTTGTGGCGAAGGCCGAGCGTGTGGCCGACCTCGTGCATCGTCGTGTCTTTCAGGTAGGCGAGCACGAAGGCCTGTGCCTCGGGGCTGTCGGGGTCGATGTCACCACGTGCAGCGAGCACGTCGAGCGTGTAGCTGAGCTGGTCGGCGGCCTGCTCGGCGTTGTCGCAGGCGTGCACGTCGAATGCTTCGCCGCTGGCGGCGCCGCCGAACTGCATCAGCTTGGCGACATCTGCCGGGCTGCCGTTCAGGATCTGCGAACGCGAGGCACGCACGGAGCGCGACGACAGGCTTTCGATGCCGATATTCGCCCCCAGTATCTCGCCGCTGCGCGGGTCGACATGGCTCGGGCCGATCGCGCCGAACAACGGCACGGCGTTGGTCATCCAGCGCACAGAGGCGCCGCCGTCGAGGGTGTCGAAATCGGCGTCGTCGGGCTGCACCTTGACCTCGATCGCATTCTTGAACCCGATCTTCTCGAAGGCCTTGTTCCACTCCAGGATGCCGGCGCTGATCGTGTCGCGGTACTTCAGCGGGATCGTGCGGTCGAGCCAGTAGACGATCGGTTTGACCGGCTCGGAGAGTTCGGCCGCCGGGTCTTTCTTCTCGAGGCGCCAGCGGTTCACGTCGCGCTCGATCGGGGTTCGGTTCAGGTCATCGCTGAAGTCCCAGCGCGAGCTGGTGAAGTAGCCGACGCGCGCATCGGCCACGCGCGGGTGCATGGTCTCGGCGGGCAGCGCCTCGATCGTGTAGTTGGCGGTGACGAACAGGCTGCGCGGGTCGGGCACGGTCGTGGGCACGGTCGGCACCGGCGCACCGGGCGGCGCGTTCGGCTGGCGCACCGCGATCGAACCGGTCGCGAAGTGCTGCATCACCTCGAGCACCACGCCCTCTGGTTTGACACGCAGGTTCGTGATCGCCGAGTTGCGCCCATCGAACGCGTAACCCTGGCGATAGCTGCGCTGCAGCTGCATCGCGATACCGAGCATGTCGTTGATGAACAGCGCATTCGCGTCGACCAAGACCGATTTGCGCTCGGGTTGCGGCAGGCTCGCTACGGGGGTGCTCGCGAGCAGGCTGGGCGAGAACGCCGCGGCCACGGCGCGGCCTTCGGGTGTACCGGCGCGCGCGGTGTACTCGGTGTTGCGCGCGATCATCTGCACCTGGTTGTGGATGCGCCGGAACTCGATCACCTGCGGGTCGTCCATCAGCCCGCCGAAGAGGCGCGCCTCGCCTATGCCGGTGGCGATCTTGGGCGAGAGAAAGAACGGCTTGTTGAAGTCCTCCGGTTTGAGTTCGATCCAGACCTTCTCGTCCTTCTGGTAAAGCGTAAGCAGGCCGTCGAACTTCTTCGCGTCGCGGGTCACGACAGCGAATGCGGGCGGGCTGCCCGGCGGCGGCGGCGTGAGCTGAGGCGTACCTGGCGGCACGCCCGAAGCGCTCGGCGCGGCGCCGACGGCTGCTCCAGCGCCGGGTCGAGGTGCGCTCGCAGCGACGGCAACACTCGGCGCGCTCGCAGACATCGCCGGCTTGGCCGCTGCGAATGCGGGGCCGTTTCCGGCAGCCGGATTCAGCGAAGCGCAACCGCCCAGCAGCGCGAGGGTCAGCGTGGCCAGCGCGGGACGAGCGAAAGGAGGCGCGGGTTGGTTCATCGTGATCCGGAGTCGAAGACGAAAAAGGGCGACGCGAGACTTGCTCGTGCCGCCCTCGCTGGAAACGTTCCGAGGCGCCCGGCCTCGGAAGGTTCACGGATTCTGCCAGCGGCTCGCAAAGAGCGCCGGCCGCCCCGATCCCTTTACTTCAGTGCCTTGTAGCGCAACCGGTGCGGGCGCGCGCCCTCCTCGCCGAGCCGCTTCTTCTTGTCGGCCTCGTACTCCTGGTAGTTGCCATCGAAGAAGACCCATTTCGAATCGCCCTCACAGGCCAGGATGTGCGTGGCGATGCGGTCGAGGAACCAGCGGTCGTGGCTGATGACCATCAGCGAACCGGCGAACTCGAGCAGCGCGTCTTCGAGCGCGCGCAGGGTCTCGACGTCGAGGTCGTTCGAAGGTTCGTCGAGCATCAGCACGTTGCCGCCCTGCGCCAGCGTCTTGGCCAGATGCAGCCGGCCGCGTTCGCCGCCCGAAAGCTGCCCGACCAGTTTCTGCTGGTCGTTGCCCTTGAAATTGAACTTGCCGATGTAGGCGCGCGAGGGCATCACGAACTTGCCGACGACGATGTTGTCGAGCCCACCCGAAACGTCTTGCCAGACCGTCTTGTCGGCATCGAGGTCTTCGCGGCTCTGGTCGACGAAGGCCATGCGCGCCGTCGGGCCGATCTTCACGGTGCCCGAATCCGGCTGCTCCTTGCCCGCGATCATGCGGAACAGCGTCGACTTGCCGGCGCCGTTCGGGCCGATGATGCCGACGATCGCGCCGGCCGGCACCTTGAAGCTCAGGTTGTCGATCAGCACGCGATCGCCGAAGCTCTTGGTCACGCCCTCGAACTCGATCACCTCGTGGCCGAGCCGCTCGCCCACCGGAATGAAGATCTCATTGGTCTCGTTGCGCTTCTGGTAGTCGGTGTCCGAAAGCTCCTCGAAGCGTGCGAGACGCGCCTTGCTCTTGGCCTGGCGGCCCTTCGGGTTCGCGCGCACCCACTCGAGTTCCTTCTTCATCGCCTTGGTGCGGGCGTCTTCGGTCTTCTGCTCCTGCTCGATGCGGGCTTCCTTCTGCTCCAGCCAGGTCGAGTAGTTGCCCTTGTACGGAATGCCGCGGCCGCGGTCGAGTTCCAGGATCCACTCGGCCGCGTTGTCGAGGAAGTAGCGATCGTGGGTGATCGCGACGACCGTGCCCGAATAGCGCTGCAGGAACTGCTCGAGCCAGTCGACCGATTCGGCATCCAGGTGGTTGGTGGGCTCGTCGAGCAGCAGCATGTCGGGCTTGCTCAGCAACAAGCGGCACAGCGCGACCCGGCGCTTCTCGCCGCCCGAGAGCTTGCCGACGACGGCATCCCATGGCGGCAGGCGCAGCGCATCGGCGGCGATCTCGAGTTGCAGATCGGTGTTCTCGCTGCCGGCGGCGGCGATGATGGCTTCGAGGTCGGCCTGCTCGGCGGCGAGCTTGTCGAAATCGGCATCGGGCTCGCCGTACTCGGCATAGACCTCGTCGAGCCGCTTCTTCGCAGCGAGCGCCCCGCCGATGCCTTCTTCGACGGCCTGGCGCACCGTCTGGTCGGCATCCATCACCGGCTCCTGCGGCAGGTAGCCGATGTTCAGGTCGGGCATCGGCGTGGCTTCGCCCTCGATGTCCTTGTCGATGCCGGCCATGATCTTCAGCAGCGTCGACTTGCCCGAGCCGTTCGTGCCGAGCACGCCGATCTTGGCGCCAGGGAAGAAGCTGAGCGAGATGTCCTTGAGGATCTGCCGCTTCGGCGGCACGATCTTGCCGACGCGGTTCATGGTGAAGACGTATTGGGCCATCGCGGTGTCCTGGAGAAGTTCTGTGAGCGGGGCTGCGCCGCAGGGCGCGGGTGCCAACCGGGTATTGTCGCCGCTTCGGCGCAGGCGGGTCAGGCCACCGGCTGCTCGACCCGCCCAACCTTGCTCGTGCGTGCGGCATAGCGATGTGCGAGCACCGCGCACACCATCAGCTGCATCTGGTGGAACAGCATCAGCGGCAGCACCACCGCGCCGACCGCGTGGCTCGCGAACAGCACACGCGCCATCGGGATGCCGCTGGCGAGGCTCTTCTTCGAGCCGCAGAAGACGATCGTGATCTCGTCCTCCTTCGAGAAGCCCAGGCGCCGTGCCGCGAAGGTGGTGAGGAACAGCGCCAGGCCGAGCAGCACCGCGCAAACAGCCACCAGACCGGCCAGCCCCGTCAACGGGATCTGCTGCCACAAGCCTTCTATCACCGCCGCGCTGAACGCGGTGTAGACGACGAGCAGGATCGAGCTGCTGTCGATCGTGCTCAGCACCGCCTTGTGGCGCTCGACCCAGGTTCCGATCCAGCGACGTGCGATCTGCCCGGCGATGAAGGGCACGAGCAGCTGCAGCACGATCGCCCGCACCGCATCCAGCGACGACGACGCGCCGTGCTGCGCCAGCAGCAGGCCGACCAGCGCCGGCGTCAGGAAGATCCCGATCAGGCTCGAGGCCGAGGCACTGCACACCGCCGCAGGCACGTTGCCGCGCGCCATCGAGGTGAAAGCGATCGCCGATTGCACCGTGGCCGGCAGTGCGCACAGGAACAGGATGCCGCTGTACAGGTCGGGGGTGACCAGCGGCTGCAGCAGCGGCCGCAGCGCGACGCCGAGCACCGGGAACATCACGAAGGTCGCAGCGAACACCAGCAGGTGCAGCCGCCAGTGCGTGACGCTGGCGACGATCGCCTCGCGCGAGAGCTTCGCGCCGTGCATGAAGAACAGCAGGCCGATCGCGAGGTTGGTGATCCGGTTGAATGCCACCGCCGCGCTGCCTCGGCACGGCAGCAGGCTCGCGGCGATCACCGTCGCGATCAGCATCAGCGTGAAATTGTCGGGAAGGAAGCGGGAACGGGCCACGCGCACGAGCTTAAGCGAAGCGCCCCGCCCCCGACCTCGTCAGTTCAGGGCTCGTTGTTGATCATCGGGTCGACCATCAGAACCTGCCCGGTCGCGGCGTCTTTCACGTCCACCGAATATTTGAACGCACCGGCGGACGGGTTGTGGTCGTACAGCGTGGCCCGGTTCGGGTGATGGCGTCGCACGAACTTGGCGAGCATCGAGGTCGCCATGCAGCGCGCGCGAGCGCTTCGGCTTGGCCGCCGCCGACCCGGCGCCCGGGTTGCGCAAGACCGCATCGGACAAGCGCCTGGGCTCGGCCTCGATCACCGCGCGCATCTGGTCGATCGGCGTGGTCGTGCTGCCGGCCGTCGGGTGCACGCCGCCGAGCAGCACGGCTGCCCATCGGTCGCCACGCCGGCATCTAGCATGCGGGCGATGTTGGGGTGCACCAGCCGCGCCAGGATGCTGCCTTCGCGCGCGAAGCGCTCGCGCCCGAAGCGCGACGCCAGCCCGGCGTTGAGAAACTTGATCGCCACGTGGCCGTCGAAGCGGCCGTCGCTGCGGCGCGCGAGCCAGACGCTGCCCATGCCACCCTGCCCGAGCTCACGCTCGATCGTGTAGGCGCCGACGGTCTTGCCGGCCAGGCTCCCGCCGAGGGCCGGAAGCCGAGGCTCGTCGGGCGCGTGGGCCGCGCCGCCGGTGCCGGAAAGCATGTCGAGCAGCGCCTCGATGTCCCCCGATCGAAGCCCTCACGCGCGCCATCGCGAAATGAAGCCGGCCGTTGACGGCGTTGTTCAGGGTTTGCCCGAGCGCGAGACAGTTAGAATCGTTGTACCGGCGCAGTCCCAGTCACTGCGCCGACGTCATTTCTGACTGAGCCGACGTTCGAGACCGAACACCGCGCTCGCCACACCCCTCTGCCTGCGACTGGCGCCCGATGTAAGAGCGACAGGCCGACCCTCTCTCGTTTGGAATCCCATGTCTTTCGACACCCTCGGCCTCGCCGAGCCCTTGCTGCGCGCAGTTGCCGAATACGGCTACACCACCCCCACGCCGATCCAGCTCCAGGCCATTCCCGCGGTGCTCTCGGGCGGCGACGTGATGGGCGGCGCCCAAACCGGCACGGGCAAGACCGCGGGCTTCGTCCTGCCGATGCTGCACCGCCTGATGGCCACGCCCGCCGTACGCGATGCGAAAGGCAAGCTGCCGATCCGCGCGCTGATCCTCACGCCCACCCGCGAGCTCGCCGCACAGGTCGAAGAAAGCGTGCGCACCTACGGCAAGCACAGCAAGCTCACCAGCATGGTGATGTTCGGCGGCGTCGGCATGCAGCCGCAGATCGACAAGCTGCGGCGCGGCGTCGACATCCTCGTCGCCACGCCCGGCCGCCTGCTCGATCACCACCAGCAGCGCACGCTCGACCTCTCGCACGTGCAGACCTTCGTGCTCGACGAAGCCGATCGCATGCTCGACATGGGCTTCGTGCACGACATCAAGAAGGTGCTCGCGGTACTGCCGGCGCAGAAGCAGAGCCTGCTGTTCAGCGCGACCTTCAGCGACGAGATCAAGGCCCTGGCCGATCGCCTGCTGAACAAGCCGGTGCTGATCGAAGTGGCGCGACGCAATCAAACGAACGACCAGATCGCGCAGAAGGTGCACCCGGTCGGTCGCGAGATGAAGAAGGACCTGCTGATCCACCTGATCAAGTCGAACGACTGGGACCAGGTGCTGGTGTTCACGCGCATGAAACACGGCGCGAACCGCCTGGTCGAGCACTTGTTGAAGGCCGACATCAGCGCGATGGCGATCCACGGCAACAAGAGCCAGACCGCCCGCACCAAGGCGCTGGCCGAGTTCAAGACCGGTGACCTGACGGTGCTGGTCGCGACCGACATCGCCGCGCGCGGCATCGACATCGACATGCTCCCGCACGTCGTCAACTACGAGCTGCCGAACGTGCCCGAAGACTACGTGCACCGCATCGGCCGCACCGGCCGCGCCGGCGCGAAGGGCGAGGCGGTTTCTCTGGTCTGCGTCGACGAGAACGGCTTCCTGCGCGACATCGAGCGGCTGATCAAGCGCGAGATTCCGAAGGAAGTGATCCCCGGCTTCGAGCCGCCTTCTGGCGAGAAAGCCGAGCCGATCGTGCTCGGCCGCATGGTGATCGGTGAAGGCGCCGGGCGGGGTGGTCAGCGTCATCATGCGGGTGGTGGTGGCGGCGGCGGCCGTGGCGGCAATGGCGGTGGCGGCGGCGGTGGACGCGGCGGTAGCGGCGGCGGACAGCGCTCGGGCAGTGGCGGCGGCGGTGCCTCGCGCCCGCAAGGCTCGCGCCCCGCGGGCGGCGGCGGTGGTCGTCCGCCGGCGCGCTCGGGCCCGCCGAAGCGCTGATCCCGGCGAAGCAGAACTGCGTCGCTGCGGCGGCACAGGTACAGTGAACCGATGGTTGCAACCCTCGATTCCTCCGCTCGCGTCGCGCTGCTCGCCGGTGCGAGCGGCCTGATCGGTCGCGCACTGCTGCCGCTGCTGAACGCCAGCCCGTCGTACGCGCACACGCATGTGCTGGTGCGTCGCGCGGCGGCCGGCGCGGCGGCCGATGCGCGCACCACGCGCCACGTCGTCGACTTCGCGCAGTTGTCCACGCTGCCGCCGATCGACGACTGCTACATCGCGCTCGGCACGACGATCAAGGTCGCCGGCTCGCAGGCCGCGTTCCGCGAAGTCGATTTCGACTTCGTCGTGAACACCGCGCTGGCCGCGCGTGCCGCGGGCGCGACGCGCCTCGCGGTCGTCTCGGCGCTCGGCGCCGATGCGCACTCCTCCGTCTTCTACAACCGCGTCAAGGGTGAGATGCAGGCTGCGATCGGCGCGCTCGGCTTCGAGTCGGTCGTGATCGCGCAGCCCTCGTTGCTGCTCGGCGACCGCGCCGCCATCGGCCAGCCGCCGCGCAACGCCGAGGTCTGGGCCGCCCGCCTGCTCGCGCCCGCGATGTGGCTGGTGCCGCGCAGCGTGCGCCCGATCGCAGCGGGCAAGGTCGCCGCGGCGCTGCTCACCGCCACGCTCGAAGCACGACCCGGCGTGCGCGTGCTCAGTTCGTCGCAGATGCAGGGATGAGCGGCGCCGCCACGGCAACGGCCACGGCGCCGCGGCTGCCGTTGTTCGGCTTTCGGGCGTTCATGCGCCTTTGGTACTCGCGCCTGGCGAGCACCAGCGCGAACCAGATGCTGATGGTCGCGATCGGCTGGCAGATGTACGACCTGACCGGCAGCGCCTGGGATTTGGGGCTGGTCGGCTTGCTGCAGTTCCTGCCGGCGCTGCTGCTGGTGCTCGTCGCCGGCCACGTCGTCGACCGCCACCATCGCGCGCGCATCGTCGGCCTGTGCATGCTCGCGCAGACCGCGATCGCGTTGCTGCTCGCGGCCAGCGCACAACAGCATTGGGCGAGCCGCGAGCTGCTGTACGTGACGTCGGTGCTGCTCGGCACCGTCAAGGCGTTCCAGATGCCGGCGCAGCAGGCGCTGACGCCGGCGCTCGTGCCGCCCGAAGTGTTGCCGCGTGCGCTCGCGTTCGCCTCGATGGGCTCACAAGGCGCAATCGTCGCCGGGCCGGCGTTGGGCGGCTTCATCTACGTGGCCGGAGCGCAGGCGGTCTACGCGGTGTGCGCGGCGTTGTTCGCACTGTCGGGCGTGCTGGTGGCGGGCGTTCGCTATGCGCACGTCAAGGCCGCGGCGCGCGACATGAGCTTCGAGACGCTGCTTGCCGGCGTGCGCTTCGTGCGGCACCGGCCGGTCGTGCTCGGCGCGATCTCGCTCGACCTGTTCGCGGTGCTGCTCGGCGGCGCGACCGCGCTGCTGCCGATCTTCGCGAAGGACATCCTTCACACCGGCCCGTGGGGTCTCGGGCTGCTGCGCGCAGCGCCCGCCGTCGGCGCTTTCACGCTGTCGCTGCTGCTCACGCGCTTTCCGATCACGCGCCACGCCGGCCGCGTGCTGCTCGGCGCGGTCGCGGTCTACGGCGTCGCGACGATCGTGTTCGGTTTCTCGACCTCGTTCATCGTGGCGTTCACCGCACTGATCGTGGCGGGCGCCGGCGACATGGTCAGCGTCGTGATACGCCAGTCGCTGGTGCAGCTCGACACGCCCGACGACATGCGCGGCCGCGTCAGCGCGGTCAACTCGGTCTTCATCGGCGCTTCGAACCAGTTGGGCGAGTTCGAGTCGGGCGTGACGGCGGCGCTGCTCGGGCCGGTCGGCTCGGTGGTTCTCGGCGGGCTGGGCACGCTGCTGGTCGCGGGCCTGTGGTTCAGGTTGTTCCCGCCGCTGGCGAAGCGGGACGCCTTGACGGGCCCGCGTTGATGCACGCGGCCTTCGAGCGCGTGCATCTCGACGCGCACTGCATCGTCGCGCTCAAGCCGAGCGGGCTGCTTTCGGTGCCGGGCCGTGGCGAGCAAGGCCAGGATTGCCTCGCCGCGCGCGTGCAGGCCGAGTTCGCCGATGCGCTCGTGGTGCACCGGCTCGACATGTCGACCTCGGGCCTGATGCTGTTCGCCCGCGGCGCGGCGGCGCAGCGCACGCTGAGCGCCGCCTTCGCAGCGCGCGAGGTGCACAAGCGCTATGTCGCCGTCGTGCACGGCCACGTGGCGTTGGCACAAGGCGAGATCGACCTGCCCTTGCTCGCCGACTGGCCGAACCGGCCGAAGCAGAAGGTCGATCGCGAGGCCGGCAAGCCGTCGCTGACACGCTGGCGCGTGCTCGCCTTCGATGCGGCACGCGATGCGACGCGGCTCGCGCTCGAACCCGTCACCGGTCGCGCGCATCAGCTGCGCGTGCACCTGCTCGCGATCGGCCACCCGATCCTCGGCGATGCGTTGTATGCGCCGCCAGCGGTGATCGCGCGGGCAGATCGGTTGCTGCTGCATGCGTCGTCGCTGAGCTTCGCCCATCCCGCCACGGCTCAACCGATCACGCTCGAATCGACGCCGCCGTTTTGAGGCGCTCAGCCTTCGTCGCGCTTGTGCTTCACGCGCTCGCGCCCGGCCCGGCCGCGCGCCTTCCACATCGCCACCTGCTGCTGGCGTTCGAGCACGCTCATCGTGTCGCGGCGTGCCTCGCGCAGGAGCTTGTGGTAGTTCTTGACGCGGTCGGCCGGCACGCCTTCGCGCACCGCGCAACCGGGCTCGTCGACATGCTTGCAGTCACGGAAGCGGCATTGCGTTGCCAGCGATTCGATGTCGCCGAACGCCGCCGCGAGCGTGGCCTCGTCGACATCCGGACGCAGCGCACGCAGCCCTGGCGTGTCGATGATGCAGGCGCCGCCGGGCAGGCGGTGCAGCGAGCGCGCGGTGGTCGTGTGCTTGCCGCGGCTGTCGTGCTCGCGCACGGTGCCGGTGTCTTGCGTGGCACGGCCGAGCAGCGTGTTGGTCAGCGTCGACTTGCCCGCGCCCGACGAGCCGAGCACGACCAGCGTCTGCCCGGCGCCGAGGTAGGCCTGCAGCTGCTGCACCGTGTAAGGGTCGGTGCCGTCGATCGCAAAGTAGTCGATGCTCGCCGGCACGCGGCCGCGCAGCGCCTCGATGCGTTCGGCGAGCAGGCCGGGCACGCTGGCGATCACGTCGGCCTTGGTCAGCACGACGGCGGGCGTGATCCGAACCTCGCCGCCACCGGCATGCACGAGCGCGAGGTAGCGCTCGAGCCGCCGCGGGTTGAAGTCGTCGTCCAGGCCCATCACGAGCAGCGCGGTATCGACGTTGGCGACGACCGTGTGGCGCCGGCCGTCGGCGTCGCGCCGGTTGATGTGCGTGAGCGGCGGCACGCGCAGGTGCACCCAGACCTGGCCGTGCGCGTCGGTCGCGGCCAGCACCCAATCGCCGACGGCGAGCATCGCGCCCTGGTCGGCGAGCGTGCGGGTGAGTCGTGGCAAGACGCGCGCCGTCAGTTCGTCGGCACCGTCGTGCAGGCGCACGGCGTCGCGGTGCACTTCGGTCAGGCGCAGCAGTTCGAGAGGGGCAGCTTCGTCAGCAGAAGCCGCGACCGTCGCGGCGAGGTTGGCCAGCACGGGCGTGAGGCCCAGGGTGCGCAGGCGCTCGAAATCGATGTCGATCATGGTGGGGTCTGAACTTTCGTTTCTCGCAGCGCGCGGCACGAACGGCCGCACGCGGGTCGACCGGGCATGCGCACGAAGCGCACGCGAGGTCAGCGTGGGAGAGAGGAACGTCGGTCGCGCGGTGCGCGCGAATCAGACCCGAGTGGGTGTGAGCAAGGACTCGAGGTGAGCGAAGCGCAGGTCAGGCAGCGGCCGACGAGAGGGCAATGGTCGATGGGTTCATATTGGCACCTCCTGCGGAATTTTTTGCGGCTGCGGGCTGCGGGCTGCAGCGCAAGGCGCGCAGTCTGCACCGCGCTGTGGCGTGCGTCAACCGATGCCTTGTGTTTTCGCAACGCGCCCGCAGATGCGACCCGTTGGCAGTGGGGTCATGCGCGGGGCAGCGTCTTTCGCCCCTCGTATGATCGCGCCGCCCGTTGGTCTGCAACCGACCTGACAACAGAAGGAACCCGCCGATGAAATCCCTGATCCTCGCTCTGTCGTTCGCCGTGATGTCTGCCGGTATCGTCGCGCCGTTCGAGGCCGAGGCGAAGCGCCTTGGCGGCGGCTCGTCTTCAGGCATGCAGCGCAGCGTGCCCGCCCGCGCGCCGGCACCGGCCACGCCTGCACAACCCGCGCAAGCCGCGCCGACGACCCCTGCGATGGCCGGCGCCGCTCCCGCTGCCGCGGCGCCGAAGCGCTCGTGGATGGGCCCGATCGCCGGCCTCGCTGCGGGCCTGGGCATCGCCGCGCTGATGAGCCACTTCGGTATGGGTGCCGGCATGGGCAACATCCTGACGCTGGTGCTGCTCGCCGCTGTCGCGTTCTTCGCGATCCGCTTCCTGATGAACCGCTTCGCGCGCAACGGTTCGCCGGCCATGGCCACGCCGAACGGCATGCGTTTCGACGCGCCGCCGCCTGCCGCACCGAACGGGTCGCCGTCGTTCGCACCCGCCGCCCCGATCGCAGCGGCAGTGCCTGCAGCCGCCACGCTGCCGGCGGGCTTCGACGCCGCCGGCTTCGAGCGCATCGCGAAGATGATCTTCATCCGCATGCAGGCCGCGAACGACACCGCCGACCTGAACGACCTGCGCAACTTCACCACGCCGGAGATGTTCGCCTCGGTCAAGCTCGATCTGCAGGATCGCAACAGCGCCGCGCAAACCACCGACGTGGTGCGAATCGACGCCGAAGTGCTCGATGTCGTCAGCGAAGCCGACCGCCAGATCGTGAGCGTGCGCTTCCACGGCCTGATCCGTGAAGAGAAGGACGGCGTGGCCGCGCCGTTCGATGAAGTCTGGCACCTCGTGAAGCCGGCCGACGGCAGCCGCGAGTGGGCGATCGCCGGTATCCAGCAAGCGCAAGCGGCCTGATCGGCCGTGGCGAAGAAGCTGTTCGTCGTCACGGGTGCCTCGCGCGGCATGGGCGCGGCGATCGCCGAGCAATTGCTCGCGGCCGACCACGTGCTGCTGTGTATCTCGCGGCAGCGCAGCGATGCGCTGACCGACAAGGCCGAGGCGGTCGGCGCCAGTCTCGAGCAATGGTCGCTCGATCTCTCCCACCCGGTCGAAGCGGCCGCGAAGCTGCAAGCCTGGCTCGCACCGCTCGACGGCGGCGCATTCGATTCGGCCACGCTGATCAACAACGCCGCGGCGCTGACGCGCATCGGCCCGATCGACGAGTGCAGCGATGCCGAACTCGCGTCGGCATTGCGCGTCGGGCTCGAGGCGCCGCTGTTGCTGAGCGCGGCCTTCCTGCGCGCCACGCGGTCATGGCATGCCGACAAGCGCGTGCTGAACATCTCCTCCGGTCTCGGCCGGCGCGCGATGGCGGGGCAGGCTTCCTACTGCGCTTCGAAAGCAGGCATGGATCACCTGACCCGCGCGATGGCGCTCGACGAAGCGAACCGCTCCAACGGCGCAAAACTCGTCTCGCTCGCGCCGGGCGTGATCGACACCGACATGCAGGTGCACCTGCGCGCCGGTGACGAGACCGGCTTCCCCGAGAAGGCCAACTTCGTCGGCCTGAAAGAGAAAGGGCAGCTCACGTCGGCCTCCGACGCTGCTGCCCGCGTGTTGGCCTACCTGGTCCGCGCCGATTTCGGCGCGAGCGCGGTGGCCGACGTGCGCGATATCTGAATTCCCTCGGTCAGACACGCGTCGCGCGAGCACCGCGCTGCGCGACGACCGTCGCGGCTGGCACCAGGCGCTTCGCGACGATCACGACCCGCTCGAGTTCGATCACGCGCACCCGCTTGCCGACCACGACGACCGGCTGCAACTGGACCACGCGCACTTCCTTGCCGGCGGCGTGGGCGGCCGGCGTGGCGAAGCCGATGGCGGCCACCGCTGCCAGCAGGGCGGCGATCGTCGTAAGGCGGGTCAGTTGGCGTGCGGCGATGTTCATGGTGTGCTCCTTGGCCTGAACCCCGGCCCGGGGAAGCCGGCGGTGCCGGTGTCGATGGCATGAACTATCGGCGGGCAGCCCCCAGGCCTCCAGTGCGCTGCGACGAAACGCACGCGACGGCGCATGAAATGCAGCCACGCGGGACGAACCCGAGCGCCCGCACCGGCATTTGCCACAATCGCGCCTCACTCACCTGCCCCGGCCACGCGCCGCGATCCATCCGCATGAGACACCTCGCAACCGCGGCGACCCTGACCGCCATCGCCTCGCTCCTGATCGCCTGCAGCACCTCGCCGGGCACGACATCGGCGGCAGCAGCGGCCTCCGCCGCCGCAGCCGCTGCTGCCTCGGCACCTGCCGCCACGATCGCTCCGAACGCCAACCTCGTCACGCAGGGCATCCCGCCGATCCCGGCGAGCATCGCCGCGCAAGTCGCGAAGTACACCGACTTCCGTGGCCACGCGTTCGTTGACTGGCACCCGTCGCGCCGCGAAATGCTGGTCTCGCACCTGAAGGCCGGTGCGAGCACCCCGCAGCTGTTCCGCATCGCTTCGCCGATGGCCGAACCCGAGCAGTTGACCGACAGCAGCGACCCGGTTCGCGAGGCCAGCTACGAGCCGCGCGAAGGCAAGTACATCGTGTTCGCGCGCGGCAGCGGCGGCAACGAGCAGGACAAGCTCTACCGGCTCGACCTCCCCGGCAAGGAGGTCACGGTGCTGACCGACACGCCCGAGCGCCACAGCCTGGAAGGCTGGCTGCACAAGAGCGCTCGCCTGCTGACGATCGCCACGCCGCTCGATCGCACCGCCGAAGGCGGCTCGCGCGCCGCGATCACGCAGACCTTGCGCCTGATCGACCCGCTGCAGCCGCAGGCCGCCGTCAAGCTCGCGGAGCTGCCCGGCGGGGGATGGGGCGTGGGCAGCGTCTCGTGGGACGACAAGCGGGTCGCGCTCACGCGCTACCTCTCGGCCAACGAATCGCAGCTCTGGATGCTCGAACTCGCCAACAAGCGGCTCACGCAACTGCTGCCCATGCCGAAAAGCGCAGCGAAGAAGTCGACCTGGCTGGCCGGCGAATTCAAGCGCGACAACAGCGGTGTGTACGTGCGCAGCGACCAAGCAGGCGAATTCCAGGAGCTGATGCTGTATTCGCTCGCCAAACGCAGCGTGACCCCGATCACGCGCGCCATTCCCTGGGACATCAGCGGCGTCACCGGCAACGAAACCGGCACGCTGATCGCCGCGCAGGCGAATGTCGACGGGCGCGACGAGCTGCGCCTGTTCGATGCGCGCAGCTTGAAGCCGCTCGCCGTGCCGAAGGTGCCCGCGGGCAACATCGGCTCGACGCGCTTCCACCCGAAGCTGGCCGACCTCGAGTTTTCTCTCAACAGCGCGCAAGGGCCGAGCCAGGTCTGGTCGATGAACCCGTCGACCGGCGCGGTCGAGCAGTGGACGCGTGCGGCCTCCGCCGCCGGCATCGATACGTCCGCCTTCGCCGAGCAGCAGATCGTGCGCTGGAAGAGCTTCGACGGCCGCACGATCTCCGGGATCCTGAACATGCCGCCGGCGCGTTTCACCGGCAAGCGCCCAGTGCTGATCGCGATCCACGGCGGCCCGGAAGGCCAGGCCACGTTCGGCTTTCTCGGCCGCACGAACTACTTCGTCAACGAACTCGGCATCGCGGTGATCCAGCCCAACGTGCGCGGCTCGAGCGGCTACGGCAAGACCTTTCTCTCGCTCGACGACGGCTTCAAGCGCGAAGACTCGGTGAAAGACATCGGCAGCCTGCTCGACTGGATCGCGAAGCAACCCGAGCTCGACGCCGCACGGGTGGCCGTCACCGGCGGCAGCTACGGCGGCTACATGAGCCTGGCCGTCGCCACGACCTACTCGGACCGCATCGCCAGCTCGATCGACATCGTCGGCATCTCCAACTTCCTCACCTTCCTGAAGAACACCGAGAGCTACCGACGCGACCTGCGCCGTGTCGAGTACGGCGACGAGCGCGACCCCGCGATGCGCGCCCACCTCGAGAAGATCTCGCCGTTGACGAACGCCGGCAACATCAAGAAGCCGCTGTTCGTCGTGCAGGGCAAGAACGACCCGCGCGTGCCCTACACCGAGGCCGAGCAGATGGTAGCGAAGGTGCGCGCGAACGGCTCGACCGTCTGGTATCTGCGCGCCGAGAACGAAGGACACGGCTTCGCGCGGCGCGAGAACGCGGATTTCCAGTTCTACGCGAGCGTGATGTTCCTGCAGCAGACGCTGGGGTTGCAGTAGCAGGGCAGGAGGCGCGGCAGGGATCAGGCCGGCAATCCGACCCCACTCACCTGCGGTGCGCGCTCTCGCATGCCGGTGAACGCGAAGTCCACCTCCGGCGCCAACCCGCCGACGATGCGCGCGATGCTCTTGCCCGAGCCGCACGAATGGGTCCAGCCGAGCGTGCCGTGGCCGGTGTTCAGGTACAGGTTGCCGATCTTCGAGCGGCCGATGATGGGCACGTTCGACGGCGTCGCGGGCCGCAGGCCGGTCCAGAACTGGGCCCGTTCGGTGTCGCCCGCGCCGGGGAACAGTTCTTCGGTGCGGCGCACGATCGCTTCGCACCTGACCCGGTTCAGGTCACGGTCGTAGCCGTTCAATTCAGCCGTGCCGGCGACGCGCAGCCGATCCCCCAGGCGCGAGAAGACGAGCTTGTATTCATCGTCGGTCAGCGACACCTGGTGTGCCATCGAGGCGTCTTTCACCGGCAGCGTCACCGAATAGCCCTTGGCCGGATAGATCGGCAAATGGATGCCGAGCGGCGATGCATACAGCGGGCTCAGGCTGCCCATCGCCAGCACGTAGGCATCGCCGCGCACGCGCTGGAAGCGGCCTTCGACGTCGGTGGCTTCGACATGATCGATTCGGCCACCGGCCTCACGCAGCGCGGTCACGGTGTGGCTCATCAGGAACTCCACGCCGTCAGCCCGGCAGCGCGCCACGAGTTCGCGCGCGAAGCGATTCGCATCGCCCGACTCGTCCTCGGCGGTATAGGTTGCGCCCGCAAGCTGCGGCCGGATGTTGCGCAGTGCCGGTTCGAGCCTCACGGCCTCGTCGGCCGAGATCACGCGCCGGTCGCAGCCCAACTCACGCATCTGCGCAGCCGGACCCTCGGCACCATCGAACTCCTTCTGGCTCGTGTAGAAGTGCAGGATGCCTTGGGTGCGCTCGTCGTATTCGATGCCGATGTCGCGCCGCAAGGCCTGCAGCGTGTCGCGGCTGTAGGTGCCCAGACGCACGATCTGGCCGATGTTGTGACGCGTGCGGGCCGGCGTGCATTCGCGCAGGAACTGCAGGCCCCACAGCCATTGCCGCATGTCGGCGCGGATGCGGAACAGCAGCGGCGCGTCTTCCTTGCCGAGCCACTTGAGCACCTTCAACGGTGCGCTCGGGTTCGCCCACGGTTCGGCGTGGCTGACAGATATCTGCCCACCGTTGGCGAAGCTGGTCTCGGCCGCGGGGGTAGCCTGCCGGTCGATCACGGTGACCTCGAAACCTTGCTGCCGCAGGAAATACGCGGAGGTGACGCCGAGCAGGCCTGCGCCGAGGACGATGACTTTCATGCGGAACTCCAAAACCGGACGACGGCTCTCCAGACGGCGATGGTGGTGTGCAGTACGGAACCTGAGCGCTCATGGGAGATTGCGCCTTCGGTGGCCGGACGGATCCGGCACTCTCCTGCGATGAGCATCGGCTTCAGTCCTCGAGTGCCCGGTCACGGCTTTCGGGCATGGCCAGCATGGCCAGCGCGGTGATGACACTGGCACCTGCGACATACCACGCAGGCGCCACCGGGTTGTGCGTGGCCTCGATGAGCCAGGTCACGATGAACTGGGTCGTGCCACCGAACAGCGCGACGCCCACCGCATAGGCAATCGCCATCCCGGTGGCGCGGATGCCGCGCGGCAGCAGTTCCGGGATGGCGACCAGCGACGCGGCACCGCTGATGGCGGTGAGTGCTGCAAGAAAGCCCGATACCGCGAACAGTGTCAGGGGCGTCGGGTTCGCGACCAGCAGCAGAAATGCCGGCACGGTCAGCACTGCCGCTGCCGCACGCGGCCAGAACATGACCCCGCGGCGGCCGTAGCGGTCGCACAGCCAACCCCCGAGCACGGCGAAGACCAGCGTGCTCAGGCCCACCACCACGGTTGCAGCCATGGCATTCGTCGGCGCCATCTTGAGCGTCACGATGGCGTAGGTGGTCATGTAGTTGCCCAGGTAGGTCGACACCGTTCCACCGATGATGACCAGCACGGCCAGCACGATCAGGCCCCGCTGGCGCGCCACGCCGGTCATGCCGGCGTTGACCGGCTTCACGGTGTCGACGTGAAGCGTCTCGGGCATGTTGCGGCGCAGGTAGAGCGCGATCGGGAGCAGCAAAATGCCGACGACGAACGGCACGCGCCAGCCCCACGCGAGCATCTCGGCGGGGGTGAGTGCGGCCGACAGCGCCAGACCCATCGAACCTGCGACCAGGATCCCGGCGCCCTGGGAAGCGAGCAACCAGCTGCCGTAGAAGCCACGCCGATTGCTTGGCGCTGCTTCGATCAAAAACGCGGCGGACGGCCCGATTTCACCGCCCAGCGCGAGCCCCTGAATCAAGCGGCAGACGACGACGATGATGGGCGCCGCCAGGCCGATGCTTGCGAACGAAGGCGTCAGTGCCAGGCCCAGTGTGCCGATCGTGATCAGCGCGATCGTCAGCAGCAGCGCGGGCCGGCGACCGGCACGGTCGGCGAAGGCGCCGATCACGATGCCGCCGATCGGCCTCGCGACGAAACCCACGCCGAAGACGGCCAACGACAACAGCAAACTTCCCATGGGTGTCGACGCCGGGAAGAAGGTCTTGCCGATGTAGACGGCAAAAAACGCATAGGTGACGAAGTCGTAGAACTCGAGCGCGTTGCCGGCGACGGTGGCGGCCACCACGCGCGTGGGGACGGCATCCGCGCGGCTTGAGTCCGCACGGCGAGCGGTCGCGTGATCCGGCGCGCCAGACAAGGGGAGGGAAGCAGAAGGGGTCATGGCAGTTCTCGCTGTACGGGGACAAGCCCTCGGATGCTGCGGACAGGGGCACGACGCAACGACCGCAGCAGCCGTGGCGACAAGGGACTCGGGGCGTTCAGTCGGTCAGGAAGCGCTGGACGAGCAGCGTCCAGTAGGCCGCGCCGATCGCGATGTTGTCGTCGTTGAAGTCGTAGCCGGGGTTGTGAACCATGCAGGCGCCGGCACTGTCGCCGTCGCCATTGCCGATCAACAGGTAACTGCCCGGCACGCGCGCCAGCATGAAGGCGAAGTCCTCGCTGCCCGTCTGCGGCGGACCTTGCAAGGTGACGCCGCCGGCGCCGCGCAACTCGAGCCCGACCTCGCGGGCGAACGCGGTCTGCTCGGGCGTGTTGACGAGTACCGCGTAGCCGGCGCGCCAGTCGATTCGCGCCTCCACACCGAAGCTGTCCGCCTGCGCGGCCACCAGCGCCTTGATGCGCCGTTCCAGTGTCGAGCGCACCTCGGGGTCGAGCGCCCGCACGCTGAGTTCGAGCGTCGCTGCCGCCGGAATCACGTTGTTCGCCTTGCCCGCGTGCAGCGCGCCGACGGTCACGACCGCCATCTGCTGCGGATCGACGTTGCGCGAAACGATCGTCTGCAACGCCATCACGATGCCGGCGGCCGCGACGATCGGATCGGTGGCCTTGTGCGGCATGGCGCCATGACCGCCGACCCCGGTCAACGTGATGCTGGCGTAATCGCTCGACGCCATCGCCGCGCCTTCTCGGAATATCAGCTGGCCCTGCGGCTGGCCGGGCATGTTGTGCATCGCGAAAACCGCGTCGCACGGATAGCGATCGAACAGACCGTCCCCGATCATCCGCAGTGCGCCACCACCGCCCTCTTCGGCCGGCTGAAAGATCAGCTGCAGGATGCCGCTGAAGCCGCCGTCCTCGGCCAGGCGGCGCGCAGCAGCCAACAACATCGCCGTGTGGCCGTCGTGACCGCACGCATGCATCACGCCGGGACGCCGGCTGGCCCAGGGCGCGCCGGTCGCCTCGACGATGGGCAGTGCGTCCATGTCGGCGCGCAGGCCGAGCCGTTTGGTGCCGGTGCCGCGCGTCAGGCGGCCCACCACGCCTGTCCCGCCCACCTGGCGTTCGACCGTGTAGCCCCAGCTCTCGAGCTTCTCGGCCACCAGGGCGGCAGTACGGTGTTCTTCGAAAGCGAGTTCCGGTTCACTGTGGATCTCGCGGCGCAGGCGGATGAACTCTCCGACCTGCGCACTCAGCGCGTTGCGCAGGTAGGCGGCGTCGACGGGCGCTTCGCCCGGAGGCGTCTCGGCGCGTGTCGTCGTTGTGTCCAACATGAGGCGTCCCCAGCGGCACCGAGTCGAATCGACCAGCGCATGGCTGCAATGTAGGGGCTGCGTTGCATGACGTCCAATGCATTGGAAAACCACATATCATGCTTTCAATGAATGCTAATGCAGGGTTTGTGCGATGACGCTGGTTCAGCTTCGGCACTTCATTTCACTGGCGCAGAGCGGCTCGTTCACGCGTTCCGCGGCGGCACTGTTCCTGACCCAGCCTGCACTCAGCCGAAGCATCCGGGCACTCGAGGAGCAGCTTGGTCAGCCGCTTTTCGACCGAGTGGGACGCCGCAGCATCCTGACGCCGTTCGGCACCGAGGCGCTGCAGCGCGCGCAGCAATTGGTCTTCGAGGCCGACGAACTGGCCGGCAGCGGGCGGCAGATGCGGGAGGGCCGCTCGGGCACCGTGCGCATCGGGCTGGGATCGGGCCCGGGTGCGATGCTGATGACCCCGCTGTTGAAGACGATGGCGAAGTCGCATCCCACGATCCATCTGGAGGTGGCGCGCGGCCACACCGAAGTGCTCACGCGCGCGCTGCGCGAGCGCGAGCTCGACGCGCTCGTCGTCGATGCCCGCTCGCTGTCACCGGCACCGGATCTTCGCATCGCGAGTCTGGTCGAAATGCGAGGCGCCTTCATGGTTCGCGCCAAGCACCCGCTCACGCGTTGGAAAGGCCCGCTGCGATTCGACGCGCTGCGGCAGTTTCCGATCGCATCGACGCCGCTGAGTGACGAGGTCGCCCGCACGATGGTCGAACGCTATGGGCCTTCAGCGCATCCGTCGGAGTGCGTCACGCTGCGCTGCGAGGAGATCCCCAGCCTGGTCGAGGTGGTGCGCCACAGCGACGCGGTGCTGATCGCGATCCGCGCCGCAGCACCCGATCTGGTCGAGTTGGCGCTGAAGCCTGCGATGAACGCGAACGCGCGCTTCGGCATCGTCACGCTCGCGCGGCGCGCCGAACCGCCAGCGCTGCCGATCGTCCGCAAGCTGGTCACCGACCTGATGCGCGATCAGCCGCCGCCGCTGGCCTAGTCCTCACCCCGCCCCCGGCCCCTGAAACCCTCGCGACCTGAACGTCAACACCAGCGTGTCGCGATGCCCGCTGGGCGCGAGCGGCTGGATCGGCGTGCTCTCGTGGATCACGCGGGCGTCATCGAGCAGCAGCGTGGTCCACGGTTCGGTCATCGTGAAGCGCAGGCCGGCGGGGCCGTCGGCTTCGAACACGCGGGTCTCGCCGCCCTTGATGCCCTGCCGGTCGATCATCAGCACGGCGACGAAGTCGACGCCGTCGCGGTGCGCGCCCTCGGGCGTCGGCCGGCCGATGCCGTCGGTGGTGTCGATGCGGAACTGGTGCGCCTCGACGAACCACGGCTGCACACCTTTCAGCGCGGAGCAATGTGCGCTCAGCGCCACGAGCAGGCGCGACCAGACCGGCTGCGCGAGCACCTCGGGCCGCATCGGCTCGAACCAGCGTTCCAGCCCACCGTGCAGCGCGTTGTATTCGAGCGGTTGCCAGTGGGCGCGGTGCGGCACCTGCACGGCCGCGTCGCCCTCGACGACGAAGCACGCGTGGCGCCGGCGCCGGTAGCGACCGCCGTCCTTCAGGTGCGCGTCGGGCGGCAGCTCGGCCCAGCTCGGGCGCAGCGCGTCGAGTTCGGCGGAAGAAGCGGGCAGCAGCGCGCGCAGCCCGGCGGCGCTCAGCACCGCGTGACCACGGCCGCGCAACGCCTCGTCGAGTAGCGCCGCTTCGGTGAGTGGCGGGTTCAGCAATGTCGTCATGCCCGACATGATGCCGTGAGTTGCTGACTTGATGCCATGACTTGGGGCCGCACCCGGCGCGCCGGGAACTTGTGGCCCTGTGATTCAATCCGAGCACCTTCGCTGCCCCTCGAGCCTGCCTTGTCAACGACCTGCAATTTTGTTCGGCGCGCTCTGCGGCATCTCGCCTCGCTGGTGGTCTTGAGCCTCGCCGCGCAGGCGATGGCACAGGCGCCCGTCGGCGTTGCACCCGGGGCGCCGGCGCCGGCCGAAACGCCGCTGAAAGAGATCTCGGTCGCGGCGAGTTCGTTCGTGCGTGGCGCGCCGCTGCCGGCCTGGGCCGACGTGCTGCCGATCCCGCCGGCCGCAAACACGCGCCGCGCGATCGCGGTGCGGCTCGAAGACACGCACCTGCTGGTTGCCGACAAGCCGGTGATCCTGGTCAACGTGGCCCAGCAGGTCTTCGATGCGAGCGCACTCGGCCAGATCGGCCAGATCTCGATGCACTTCATCCCGCAGTACCAGAAGCTGGTGCTGCACAAGGTCGCGATCCTGCGCGGCGACCAGGTCATCGACCACACGGCGACCGCGCAGGTGCGCTTCCTGCAGCGCGAGGCGGGGCTCGAGCAAGGCATCTACAGCGGCGTGATCACCGCGAGCATGCTGCTCAGCGACATCCGTGTCGGCGACACGCTGCACCTGCAGTATTCGATCGAAGGCGCGAACCCGATCTTCGGCGCGCGCTACGTGCAGGGCGTGCCGTGGGAGCGGCCCGTGCCGGTGCAATTGCGCCGCGTGACGCTGAACACGCCCGAGTCGCGCACGATCCAGTGGAAGTGGAACGGCGATGCGCTGGCCGCGTCCGAAACATCGAAGCTCGCGCCCGAGGTCACCACCCGCAACGGCATGCGCCGCCTGCGCTTCGAAGAACGCGACCTGGCGGCTGTCGAATCCGAGCCGATGCTGCCGCGCGGCGCGATGCCGCTGCGCTGGCTGCAGTTCAGCGAGTTCGCCGACTGGGGCGAAGTCGCGCGCTGGGCCGACGGCCTGTTCCCGTCCGACGAACCACTGCCCGACGAACTCGTGCCGCTGGTGCAGCGCTGGTTGCGCCTGCCCTCCCGCTCCGACCAGGCCTCACAGGCGCTGCAGTGGGTGCAGGGCGAGATCCGCTACTACTCGGTCTCGCTCGGCGAAAGCTCGCACCGCCCGCACTCGCCCGCCGAGGTGCTGAAGAACCGCTACGGCGACTGCAAGGACAAGTCCTTCCTGCTGATGCGCATCCTGCAGTCGCTGGGCATCCCGGCGCGCGCGGTGCTGGCCTCGATCGGTGCACCGCAGGCGCCGGCCAAGGTGCTCGCCTCGCCGCTGGACTTCGACCACGCGATCGTGCAGGCGAAGATCGACGGCCGCGACTACTACCTCGACCCGACGCGCCTGGGCCAGCGCGGCCCTGTCGATCGCATGGGCCAGGTGCACGAAGATTCGAGCGTGCTGGTCGTCGGCCGCGACACGACCGCGCTGAGCGTCGTCCAGTCGCCGAGCCGGCGCGAGATCCTGCGCAACGACCTGAGCGAGAAATTCAAGCTCGATGCCTTCGGCGACGACGGCGAGCTCGAGACCCAGCAGGTCTTCACCGGCGTGGCCGCCGAGGTGCTGCGTCTCACGCTCGCCCGCGTCGACACCGCCCGCATGCAGCGGGCGATGCAGCAGAACCTCGAGCGCCGCTATCCCGGCATCATCGTCGTCGGCACGCCGGAGCTGGCCGACGAGATCGAGCAGAACCGCATCACGGTTCGTGCGAAGTTCAAGGTGCCCAAGCTCGCGACCTCGAACGAGGGCAACTGGGTCATGCGTTTCACGCCGGCCAACCTGCAGAACATGATCGGCGTGCCCCCTTCGCCGACACGCAATTTGCCACTCGCACTGCCGGCGTTCCCGTACACGTTCAACTACAGCGTCGAGATGCAGTGGCCGAACAGCGTGAGTGCCGCGCTCGATCCGAGCGCCCAGCGCATCGCGAATCCCGCGTTCAACGCCGAGGTCGGGCGCAGCTTTCGCGGCAACGTCTCTAGGCTGTCGCTGCGCTTCGAGCCGCTGACGAACAGCGTCGCCGCCAAGGACGTGCCCGCGGTCGTGACCGACGTGAAGACGATGGAGCGCGCGATCGGCGGCGCGATGGTCGTGAACGCGAACCAGGTCAAGAGCGGCGGCTTTCTCGGCATCGGCCGCAAGACCTTGCAGGACAACCTGCGCGCACGCGCCGAAGCCACGGTCGAGCGCACCGGCAAGGCGATAGCCGGCGGCCAGCTGAGCGGCGACGACCTCGCCCAGGCCCTGTGCCTGCGCGCCGACGCGCAGGCCGAACTCGGCAAGCCCGCCGAGGCGCTGAAGGACGCACAGGAGGCGGTGCGCCAGGCGCCAACGCTCGGCGCCGCATGGTTCTGCCAGGGCAATGCGAACTGGGCGCGCGCCGACTTCGCGGCGGCATCGAACGATTTCGGCAAGGCGCTGGCGTTCGGCACGACCGCCGCCGATGTCTACTACCGACGCGGCCAGGCCCGCTTTTTCGACGGCAAGCTCGAGCAGGCCGCCGACGACTTCGCGAAGGCCGTCGCAGATCGCCCCGATGTCAGCAGCAAGGCCTACGCGCAGGTCTGGCAGGCCTGGACGCTGCAGCGCTTGAACCGCCCGCTGCCGCCCGAGTTGCTGGCCGCAGCCGACGCCAAAGCCGCGTGGCCGCTGCCCGCGCTCGCACTGTTCGCCGGGCAGGCGACGCCAGAGCAGGTCATCGAGCAGGTCGGCCGCAAGACCGGCGACGACCAGGAACTCGCGCTGGTCGAGGCCTGGTACTACATCGGCGAATACCAGCTGAACGCGAAGCAGCCCGAAAAGGCGCGCGAGGCTTTCGACAAGGCGCGCGCGAAAGGCATCACCAACTACATCGAGCACGCCGCGGCGGGCTTCGAGCTGCAGCGGCTGGGCGCCAAGCCCTGAGGGTTCAGGGCCGCGGCGCGGCGGCGTCGGGCGCGAGCACACGCACGCGGTGGCCGTGCAGGCCGACGACCTGGCCAGCGCGGATCTTGCAGGTCTTGCGCAGCTCCTCGCGGCCGTCGACCTGCACGAGGCCATCGGCCACCATCATCTTGGCGATGCCGCCGCTCGGCGCCAGGCCGGTCGCCTTGAGCAATGCATCGAGCGTGATGTACTCGCCGCGCAGGGGAAAGTCGATCTGGTTCATGTCGCTTCGAGTTCGAATTCTTTCGCCAGCAGCGCGTACGACGTACGGCGCACCGCCGGGTCGTGCGCCCAGGTGTTGACGACGATCTCGTCGAGTTCGAGTTCGTCGGCGAGCAGGCGCAACTGCGCGCCGACTTCCGCGGCGGTGCCGACGAAGGCCTTGGCGCGCATCGCCTCGACCGTCGGCCATTCTTCTGCGGCAAAGCCGCGCTCGGCGATCACGTCGGGCGCCTGCAGCGGCCCGAGCAGGCCACGCGCGCGGTCCACGCGCCAGCGCTCGCGGCCGAGCGCGTGGTGTGCGGCCGCGTCGTGCGTGTCGGCGGTCAGCGCCCAGACGCACACCGTGGCCTGCGGCTCGGGATGGCGCTCGCTCGGCCGGTAGAGGCGACGGTACAACGCGAGCGCTTCGTCGGCGCCTTGACCATCGACGAAGAAGTACGCGTAGGCGTACGGCAGGCCGAAGTGCGCCGCGAGCTGCGCGCCGTAGTTGGAACTGCCCAGGATCCACACCTCGGGCGCGTGCGGGCCGAACGGATGCGCGGCGATGCCTTGGTGCTCGGGCAGCAGCGTCCAGGCTTGCAGGTCGCGGACCTGCTCGGGAAAGTTGTCGGCGGCGGCGTACGCGTTAGGGTTGAGCGCGCGTGCGGTGCGCATGTCGCCACCGGGCGCGCGGCCGACGCCCAGATCGATGCGTCCCGGCGCGAGCGCCTCCAGCACACGGAACTGCTCGGCCACCTTCAGCGCGCTGTAGTGCGGCAGCATCACGCCGGCGCTGCCGATGCGGATGCGCGTGGTGCGCGCCGCGATCGCCGCCATCAGGATCTCGGGCGCGCTGCCGATGATCGTCGGCAGGCCGTGGTGCTCGCTGACCCAGAAACGCGCGTAGCCGAGGCGCTCGCAGTGCTGCGCGAGATCGAGCGTGTCGCGAATCGCCGCGTCTTCGCTGCTGCCGGCGACCGAGACCGACTGGTCGAGCACCGAGAGCTTCAGCATGCGCTTCGTGGTCATGCGGGATGCGTCGGGTCGATCCACTTCACCGACTCCGGCTTCTCGACCGGCGCGATGTCGAGGTTCACGGCCACCGCTTCGCCGTCGCTGCGCACCAGCACGCATTCGAGCACTTCGGTGGCGCTCGCGTTGATCTCTTGATGCGGCACGAACGGCGGCACGTAGATGAAGTCGCCGGGGCCGGCCTCGGCGGTGAACTCCAGCGCCTCGCCCCAGCGCATGCGCGCGCGGCCCTTCACCACGTAGATCACGCTCTCGAGCGGGCCGTGGTGGTGGGCACCGGTCTTCGCGTCGGGGTGAATGTGCACGGTGCCGGCCCAAAGCTTGTTTGCGCCGGTGCGCGCGAAGTTGATCGCGGCCTTGCGGTCCATGCCGGGCGTCTGCGCGGTGTTCGGGTCGAGTGAATCGGCGCCGATCACGCGCACGCCGTCATGCTTCCAGGTTGTGGTCATCGTCTCTCCGGGTTTTTCGTGTACATTCGCGCCACAGTTATGCGCAAGACAGTGGTTGTTAGAGTTTCTGCCCCCTCCTCGTCGCGGTTCTCGCGGCGGGCGTCGTTAGAAATCCCCCTGATCGTTTCTTGAGTGTCGCTGCATGCGCCGCATGTGCTGCGCATTATTCGAAAATAGATAGGATAGTTTTCCATGACGACCCAAACCGGTACCGTGAAGTGGTTCAACGAGAGCAAGGGCTTCGGCTTCATCGCTCAAGACGCGGGCGGCGCTGACCTGTTCGCCCACTTCCGTGACATCCAGGGCAACGGCTTCAAGACCCTGCTGGAAAACCAGCGCGTCGAATTCGAAGTCAAGCAAGGCCAGAAGGGCCTGCAAGCCGCGAACATCCGCGTGCTGTAAACCCCCGCAGGGCGCGAGCCCCGCACCAGAGAACCGCGGCGACCCCGCGGTTTTTTTACGCCTGTGCCGCCCGTCGCGTCGGTGACTCGGCGGATTTGCCGAGCGCTCTAAGATTCGCGCTCGATTCATCGGAGACAAACACCATGACCGCACTCGCATCGCTCACGAACCACCAGATCCGCCTGAAGGCCCGCCCGAGCGGCCTGCCCACGCGCGACGGCTGGGATTTCACGACCGAGCCGGTCGCCGAGCCGGCGCAAGGCGGCGTGCTCGTCAAGACCCTCGCGATCTCGCTCGACCCGGCGATGCGCGGCTGGATGAACGACGGCAAGAGCTACATCCCGCCGGTCGCAATCGGCGAGGTGATGCGCGCGGGCGGCATCGGCGAAGTGATCGCGTCGAAGAACGACGCGTTCGAGGTCGGCGACGTGGTCAGCTGCACACCCGGCGTGCAGGAGTACGTGCTGATCCCGGCCGACCAGGTCAAGCGCAACGGCCTGTTCAAGATCGACACGCGCCTTGGCACGCCCACGCAATGGCTCAACGTGCTCGGCATGCCAGGCATGACCGCGTACTTCGGCCTGCTCGACGTGGGCATGCCGCAAGCCGGCGAAACAGTCGTGGTCTCGGGCGCGGCCGGCGCGGTCGGCCAGACCGTCGGCCAGCTCGCGAAGATCAAGGGCTGCCGCGTCGTCGGCATCGCCGGCGGGCCGGCGAAGTGCGAGTGGGTCGTGAAGGAACTGGGCTTCGACGCCTGCATCGACTACAAGAGCGGCGACCTGAAGAGCGCGCTGCGCGACGCCTGCCCGAAGGGCGTCGATGTCTACTTCGACAACGTCGGCGGCGACATCCTCGACACCGTGCTGACCCGCCTCGCGCGCAAGGCACGGATCGTGATCTGCGGTGCGATCAGCCAGTACAACAACACAACCCCGGTGAAGGGCCCGGCGAACTACCTGACCCTGCTCGTGAACCGCGCGCGCATGGAAGGGATGGTCGTGTTCGACTACACCGATCGCTTCCCGGTCGCCGTCGCCGAACTCGCGGGCTACCTGAAAGACGGCCGCATGAAGAGCAAGGAGGATGTCGTGGTCGGCATGAACACCTTCCCCGAGACGCTGCTGAAGCTGTTCAACGGCGAGAACTTCGGCAAGCTCGTGCTGCAGTTCGGCTGACCCGCGAACGCCAGGCGAGGCGGGCCACGAGCGTGTGGCCCGAAGGTTGCTGCCCGCGGCGGCGCCGGTAGACTGCGTTGCGGCTTCGCACCGCGCCGGCACGCTCATGAGCAAATCCAACCCACCGCCCCCGCCCGCAGCACCGCTCCCCGCGGGCTTGCTCGCGACATGGTTGGGCCAGAGCCACGACCTGCTGGCGCTGACCGATGCGACCGGCACCGTGCGCTGGTGCAATCCCGCCTTCGAGCTTGCGAGTGGCCTGGGCTGCGGCGCCGGCCTGCTCACGCTGGCCACGGCCGGCAGCGCCGCGCACGAAGCGCTCGCGAAAGGCCTGCGAGACTTCGAACTGCCCGCCGCCGAGCTTGAGCTGCAAGCCGCGAATGGCAATCCGCTGCGGGTGGAGGGCCGCCTCGCCGCGATCGGACCCGACCGGCTCTGGACACTGCGCGACACAACCGCGCAACACGAACTCGCGATGCGGACCGCGCCCTCCCTCTCGCAATCCCTCTCGAATTCGCACGACGACACCCTGGTTCAGCTGCGCCTGGCGACATCGCTCGCCGGCATCGTCATCTGGCGACACGACCTGAAAACCGCGCGCGTCCACTACAACGACTACGGCCACAAGGCGCTGGGCCTGCATCACCGCTCCGGGGGCCTGTCGCTGGACGAGGTTCGCGCCCACACCCATCCGGACGATGCCGCCAAACTCGAGGCCTCCGCGGCACAGGCACTGATCGACGGCAAGCCGGTCGACGTCGAAATCCGCCACCGGGGACGAGACGGCACCTGGCACTACATGCTGGTGCGCCGTGTGGTCGAGCGCGACGCCGCGGGCGAGCCGATCGCCTTTCTCGGCGTGACGCTGGACGTGACCGCGCAGGTCGAACAATCGCGTCGCGCCGAGCAGCTCGCGCGCCGGCTCGAGGCCGCGGCGGAGGCTGCGCGCATCGGCATCTGGACGAGCGTGGTCGGCACGCGGCAGACCGAGTGGAATGCGCAGATGTACGAGCTGTTCGACATGGTCGGCACCGCCGAGCCGCCGACCCTGGGCGAGTGGATCGCCCGATGCGTGCACCCCGACGACGTGCCGCGCGTGACGCAGACCACCCGCGCCTTCCTGAAGCGCGAGACGCGGGCGTTCGAGATCGAGTTCCGCATTCGCCTGCGCGACGGTCGGCAGCGCTGGATGGTGCTGCGCGCCGACATGGGCCGCAGCGGCAGTGACCCGACGCGCGCGTTCGGCATCGCGATGGATGTGACCGATCGGCACGAGGCGGTGGATGCGATGCATGCCGCCAACGAGCGCGCCGCGTTGATCGCTCGACACGCCGGCATCGGCACCTGGGAGATCAGCGCGCACCAAGCCGTCTCGGTGTGGGACGAACAGATGTGGCGGCTTCGTGGTCTCGACCCGCGGCCGCGCTCTCTGAGCCGCGAAGAGCGACTTGCGTTGACCCATCCCGAAGACCGGGCGCACCTGCTCGATGCCGGAATCTCGCTCGACGAGCGGCCGGTCAACACTTCCCACGAATTTCGCACCCTGCTACCCGACGGGAGCTACCGCTGGCTCGCCTCGCGCTCGGCGCCTTTCAAGGACGAGAACGGCAAGGTGATCCGCCGTGTCGGCGTGAACTGGGACATCACCGAGGCGAAGAACGCCGAGTTCGCTCGCCAGCAGGCCCTGCTGGCCGAACGCGAGAGCGAGGCCAAGTCACAGCTGCTCTCCCGCATGAGCCACGAACTGCGCACGCCGCTGAACGCATTGCTGGGCTTCACGCAATTGCTGCAGTTGGAGGCCGCGCAGGGCCGCCTGGACGATCACGGCGTCAAGCTCGACCACATCCGAACCGCCGGCGAACACCTGCTCACGCTGATCGACGATGCGCTCGAGCTGTCGAGCCTGGAGTCGGGCACGCTGCGACTCGACCTGCAGGCCGTGTCGCTGGCCACGGCTGTCGCTCAGGCGCTTCCGCTGGTGGGCGAGCTTGCCGCCAGGCATGGCGTGTTGCTGCGAAGCGGCGTGCTGGCCGGCACGGCGCGTGCCGACCCCACCCGGCTGCGCCAGGTGCTGCTGAACCTGCTGACGAACGCGATCAAGTACAACCGCGCGGGCGGCGAGGTGGCCATCGCCGCCCGCGTGGCGGGCGACACGATTCGCCTCAGCGTGAGCGACACCGGCCGCGGCATGACGGGCGAACAACTCGGCAAGCTGTTCGAGCCGTTCAACCGGCTGGGCATGGACATCGAAGGCATCGAGGGCTCGGGCATCGGCCTCACGATCTCGCGCGCGCTGGTCGAGGGGATGGGCGGCCGCATCGAGGTCTCGAGCGAGGCCGGGCACGGCACGGTGTTCGAGGTGACGCTGCCGCAGGCCGAGGCTGTTGCCGACGCGGCGCCAGTGCCGGCCTTGCCGGTCGGGGCCGCCGCACCGGCATGCGCGGAACGCTCCGGGCAGCTGCTCTACATCGAGGACAACACCGTCAACGTGCTGCTGGTCGAAGAGCTGGTAAGAAGCCTCTCGGGCCTGCGCATCGTCTCGGAGCTGACCGGCGCCACCGGGGTCGCGCGCGCCCGCGCGCTGCGGCCGGACCTGATCCTGGTCGACATGCAGTTGCCCGACTTCGACGGCTTCGAGGTGCTGCGCCAGTTGCGCGCCTCGACCGAGACCGCGGCAACGCCGTGCATCGCGCTCTCGGCCAATGCGATGCCCGCCGACATCGAGCGCGGCCTCGCGGCCGGCTTCGACGACTACTGGACCAAGCCGATCCGCTTCAAGCCTTTTCTCGACGCGCTCGACCGGATGTTCCCTCCGGCTGCGGCTTGATCAGGGCTGATCCTGCGGCACCAGGCCGCGCTGCTTCAGCATCGGCGCGACTGTCGGCCCGCGACCGCGGAACGCGCGGTACGCAGCCGAGGGCTCGATCGAGTTGCCGGTCGAGTAGATGAACTGCCGCAAGCGCTGCGCGACCGCCGCGTCGAACGGGCTGCCGGCCTCGCGGAAAGCGTCGTAGCCGTCGGCATCGAGCACCTCGGCCCACAGGTACACGTAGTAGCCGGCCGCGTAGCCGGAGCCGGAAAACAGGTGCTGGAAATGCGTGAGCCGGTGGTTCATGCCGACGACCGCGGGCGCGCCGATGCGCGCCAGCTCGGCGCGTTCGAACTCGGCCACCGCGGGCGCCTGTGCGTCGGTCAGCGCGTGCGCCGCCATGTCGACGAGTGCGGAGGCGGTGTAGCGCACCGTCTCGTAGCCCTGGTTGAACAGGCGCGCTTCGTGCAGCTTGGCGATCAGTGCATCGGGGATCGGCTCGTCCGTCTGGTGGTGGCGCGCGTGACGCTTCAGCACCTCGGGTTCGGCCAGCCAGTGTTCGAAGATCTGCGACGGCAACTCGACGAAATCGCGCAGCACGCTGGTGCCCGACACGCGTTCGTAGGTCACGCTCGACAGCAGCCCGTGCAGCCCGTGGCCGAACTCGTGGAACAGCGTGTTCGCGTCGTCGAAGCTGAGCAGGGCGGGCTCGCCGGCCGCGCCCTTGGCGAAGTTGTTGTTGTTGATGATGATCGGCAGCGCGGCCTCGTCGCCCGCGTGGGCGACATTGCGCGACTGCTTGCGGAACGAACTCATCCACGCGCCGCTGCGCTTGCTGGCGCGGGCGAAGTTGTCGTGCAGGAACACGCCGATCACGGCGTCGTCGGCGCCCCGCACTTCATAGACCTTCACGTCGGGGTGGTAAGCCCGAATCTCTGGCTTCGCGACGAACTTGATGCCGAACAGCCGCTGCGCGCAGTCGAACAACGCCTCGACCATGCGGGTCAGCGGGAAGTACGGCTTGACGATTGCCTCGTCGAGTTCGTAGCGGACCTGTCGCACCTTCTCGGCGTAGTAGCGCCAGTCCCAGGGTTCGAGTTGCCGGGCCTCGCCGCGCGACAGCGCCATTGCGTTCAGGGCCGCCAGCTCTTCGGCGGCACGCGCCTTGGCGGGCGCCCAGACCTGCGTCAGCAGCTCGGTCACGGCTGCCTGCTTGCCGGCCATCGTGTCGGTCAGCGCGTAATCGGCATAGCTTGCGAAGCCGTGCAGCCGCGCCTGCTCGTTGCGCAGCGTGAGGATCTCTTGCGCCACCGGCCGGTTGTCGTGCGTGCCGGGGTGCTCGCCGCGGCTGGTCCAGGCACGCCAGGCCTGCTCGCGCAAATCGCGCCGCTCGGCGAAGGTCAGGAAGGGCACGATGTGCGAGCGCGAGAGCGTGACCAGCAGGCCGTCCTCGATACCGCGGTCGAGCGCGGCCTGCTTCAAGGCCGCGCAAACGAAATCGGGCAGGCCTTCGGTTTCGGCCTCGCCGCGCAACACGAGCCGGTAGCTCGATTCGTCGGCCAGCACGTTCTGCCCGAAGCGCGTGGTCAGTTCGGCCAGCCTGGCCATGATCTGCGCGTAACGCGTCTGCTCGGCGGGGCCGAGCTTCGCGCCGGCGCGCACGAAGTCGAGATGAAAGCGTTCGAGCACGCGCATTTGTTCGGGCGTGAGCGCGAGGCTGTCGCTCTCGCGGTGCAGCGCGTCGATGCGCGCGAACAGCGCGCGGTTCATCGATATCGCGCTGCCGTGCGCAGCCATGATCGGCGCCATGTTGCGCTCGACCGCCTGCAGCGCCGGCGAGGTTTCGCTCGAGGTGAGGTTGTAGAACAGGCCCTCGATGCGGCGCAGCGCGCGCCCGCTTCGATCGAGCGCGGCGATCGTGTTCTCGAAGGTGGGCGGCTGCAGGTCGACGCCGATGGCATCGATCTCGGCGAGGTGCTGCTTCAAGGCGCCCTCGAACGCCGGCTCGAAATGCTCGGCCCGCACCGACTCGAACGGCGGGAGGCCGTACGGCGTGTCCCAGGGCTGCAGGAGCGGATTGATCTTGCTTTCCATCGTCTACTTTCCCTTGCGGATCGCGGTTTCGTCTTCCTCGAAGTAGCGGCGGTTGCTGCACTCCTGCGCGAAGCTGTCGTGCGCGGCGTGGTTCGACTCGACATTGGCATTGAAGGCGGTCACGCGGGCCTGGTACGCGTCGATCTGCCGGTCGCGCGCCGCGACCGCTTCGTTGTAGCCGGAGACCGCTTCTGCATTGGTCCGGTCGAGGGCCTCCAGCTTGCCTTTCAGCTCGTCGCCCGTACGGGCGATCTCGGCCACTTGCGCCTCGATCTCGCCTTGCTCCTTGAGCAGGCCGCCATCTTGCGCCTTGACCTTGTCCTGCTGCGTCATGCAGGTCCGCAACTGTTCCTTGGTGAGGTAGGGGCCGGCCTTGCCGGTGCCGAAGCTCCCCTCTTTCTTGGCCGGCGCCTTGTCGGCGGCAAACACGGAGGAGCCAGCAAACGAGCAGGCCAAGGCGCTCGCGACGAGCGGCAGGATCGAGAGCGTACGGAGCAGTTTTTGCATGGCGCAAAGCACAGGGTTCGAGAGGAATCCGGGCATCATGCCACCGGTTCACGCATGGTCACGAACTCCTCGGCGGCGGTCGGGTGGATGCCTATCGTCGCGTCGAACACCGCCTTGGTCGCGCCCGCCTTCAGCGCTACCGCGAAGCCCTGGATCGTCTCGCCCGCATCGGCGCCGACCATGTGCAGGCCGACCACGCGGTCGCTCGCCGCGTCGACCACCAACTTCATCAGCGTGCGCTCGGTGCTGCCCGACAACGTGTGCCTGAGCGCCTTGAACTCGCTGCGGAAGATGCGCAGCTCGCCGAAACGCTCCCGCGCCTGCGCTTCCGACAACCCGACCGTGCCGACGCTCGGGTTAGTGAACACCGCCGTCGGGATCATCTCGTAGTCGACCGAGCGCTGCCTCGCGCCGAACAGCCGATCGACCAGCGCCATTGCCTCGGCCAGCGCCACGGGCGTCAGGTGGACGCGGTCGATCACGTCACCGACCGCATGGATGCCGGGCATGTTGGTGGCGTAGTGCGCGTCGACGATGACCGCACCGTTCGGGGCGAGTTGCACGCCGACTTCGGCCAGGCCGAGGCCGGCGGTGTTCGGGCTGCGACCAGTCGCATAGAGCACCTGGTCGGCGATCTGCATGCTGCCGTCGCGCAGTGTCACGCGCAGCCGATCCCCTTCGCGTTCGATGCGTTCGACATCGCTGCGCGTGTGCAGGTTCACGCCCTTCTTTCGCATCTCGGCGGCGACGAAGTTGCTCACATCGGTATCGAATCCGCGCAGGATCTGCTCACCGCGATAGAGCTGCGTCACCTGTGCACCGAGCCCGCGAAAGATCGACGCGAACTCGCACGCGATGTAGCCGCCGCCGACCACGAGCAGGTGCTGCGGGAACGCCGGCAGATCGAAGATTTCGTTCGAGGTGATCGCGAGTTCGGCGCCCGGAAAAGGCGGCACCACGGGCCAGCCGCCGGTCGCCACCAGGATGTGCTTGGCGTGATGCCGCACACCGCCCACCTCGACCTCGTTCGCGCCGACCACGCGAGCCCGGCCGCGAATCACCTGCGCGCCGGCATCGGTCAGAAGCCTGGCATAGATGCCGTTCAGGCGAGTGATCTCGGCGGCACGGTTCGCCTTCAGCTTGCCCCAGTCGAGCGCCGGCGTCGCGGCCGACCAGCCGTAGCCGTGCGACTCCTCGAACGCCTCGGCGTAGTGCGCCGCGAAGCTGTAGAGCTTCTTCGGGATGCAGCCGAGGTTGACGCAGGTGCCGCCGAGTGGCGCGTCGTCGACCACCGCGACGCGCGCGCCGCGCTGCGCCGCCATGCGCGCGGCACGCACGCCACCGCTGCCGGCACCGATGACGAACAGATCGAAGGGCGAATCACTCATGCGCAAGCTCCCGGTGTGCAAGAACGCACGGCTGTTGGTCGCAAGACTGTACGCGGCCTGACACGCCGCATGCAGCCGAGGTGTCTTGCCGCGGCCTGGAGGCCGAACGTGAACGATTGCGCGGCGTCCGTCGTTTCGGATTCGCAGCGTGATCTGCGGCACGCAAACGAAGTGGTCCGACCCCGTGCTCGCTGGAGACACGGCATGCCCACCCATGGAACACTCTCCTCATCGAAAGCGGCACACGCCGTCAACCAAAAACACGCACATCACAGGAATCGGGAACCATGAAGTCGATCACGAAAAGCCTCGTCGCCGCCGCCTCGCTCCTGGCCGCACTCGGCAGCGCCCATGCCGATACCAACCTCGTGACGAACGGCAGCTTCGAAGACCAGGCCCTGCCCGCCGGCAGCTGGGACGTCTACAACACACTGACGGGCTGGGCGACCGTCAGCGGCTCCGGCATCGAGTTGCGCAACGGGGTTGCCGGCAACGCCTTCGACGGCAATAACTACGTCGAACTCGATTCGTACGACAACAGCGCGATGTCGCAGACCGTGACGACGGACTTCGGCGCGCTCTATTCGCTCTCGTTCGCGTACTCGGCACGCGAAGGCGTGGCGGCCGAGAGCAACCCCATCAGCGTGTTCTGGAACGGCGCGCTGCTCGGCACGGCGATGCTCGACGGCATCGGCCAGACCGGTAACGTGTGGCAACAGTACAGCTTCACCGTGCAGGGCACCGGTCGCGACACGCTGATGTTCGCCGCCGGCGGCACCAACGACTCGGTCGGCGGCTCGCTCGACGCCGTCTCGATCACCGCCGTGCCGGAACCTTCGACCTACCTGATGATGTTCGGCGGCCTGGTGTTGATCGGCTTCTCGCTGAGCAGCCGCCGCAACAAGCGCTGAGCGGCTTCACCGCAACGCAAAGAGGCTCCGGATGGAGCCTCTTTTTCGTTGCGGAACCGTGCTCAGCCCAGCGCCTTCTCCAGTGCGTTCGCGACGATTGCATTGACGCCGCCGTCTTGGGTCGCGGCGCGCTCGTGCAGGCGCTTGAGCAACTCGCCCGGCAGCTTGCACGCGAACGGCACCAGGCCGGCGGCGGCATCGAGGCGGCGCTGCTCGCGCTTGTCGGCGGCATCGGCCGCGCCTTGCGCGAAGCGGTCGGGCACGCCGGCGGCTTTCATGCGGCCGTCGAGCTTCTTCGCGAGGTGTTTGGTCAGGTCGGTCTTCTTCATGCTCATGGCGGGGTCTCGTTGTAGTTTCGCGTTCGGCGTGCCGCGATTGTCGCGCCTGCGGGCAAATCGCCCGCTCTGGTCTAATCGCCCGCTCCTCCTGTCGCGAAACCCAAGCCCATGGCCATCAAGGCGACCATCTACAAGGCGAACCTGCAGATCGCCGACATGGACCGCAATGTCTACGTCGACCACGCCGTCACGATCGCGCGGCATCCGTCGGAGACCGACGAGCGCATGATGATCCGCCTGCTCGCGCTGACATTGAACCTGCCCGCCGACACCCACCAGGGCACGCTCGAGTTCGCGAAGGATCTGTGGGAGGCCGACGAGCCCGCGCTCTGGCACAAGGACCTGACCGGCGAGCTCAAGCACTGGGTCGAGGTCGGCCAGCCCGACGACAAGCGTCTTCTGCGCGCCTCGGGCCGCTCCGACCGGGTCAGCGTCTACAGCTTCAGCGCCAGCACGCCGATCTGGTGGGGCGGCCTGGCGACCAAGATCACGCGCGCCAGCAACATCGCCGTCTGGCAGATCGATCCCGCGCAAAGCCAGGCGCTGGCCGAACTCGCGCAGCGCGGCATGCAGTTGCAGATCAGCGTGCAGGACGGCACCGCGTATGTCGGCGACGGCCAGCGCTCGGTCGAGATCACGCCACGGCGGCTGAACCCGCGCTGAACCCGACCTGAAGCGCGGGCGAGGCAGCGCCGCCACAATGGCGGCTCGCCGACTCGCGCCGCACCGATGGACCTCCAGATCGAACACCTGCCCGAACGCGGCCGCTTCCAGGCCGATGTCGACGGCCGAACCTGCGTTGCCGACTACCGGCTCGACAGCGGCGTGATGACCATCACCCACACCGGTGTCGCCCCTGAACTCGAAGGGCGCGGCATCGCCGGCGCGCTGATGCAAGCCGCGCTCGACCATGCGAAGGCTCGGGGCCTGAAGGTGCGGCCGTTGTGTTCTTTCGCGGCCGCCTACATGCGCCGCCACCCCGAGAGCGCCGCGCTGCTGGCCTGACCTCGATGAGCGACTCCGAACCGATCGACCCCTTCCTCTGGCTCGAAGACGTGCTCGGCGAGCGCGCGCTCGCCTGGGTGCGCGAGCGCAACGCCGAATCGCAGGCGGTGCTGCAGGCCCGGCCCGAGTACGAGCCGATCCGCGCCGACCTGCTCGAGATGATGAACTCGAAGGAGCGCATCCCGCAGGTCTCGCGCCGCGGCGACTGGTTCTACAACCTCTGGCAGGACGAAGCCCACCAGCGCGGCCTGTGGCGCCGCACGACCTTCGACGAGTACCGGCTTCCCGAACCCACCTGGGAGACCGTGCTCGACCTCGACGCGCTCGCCGCCGCCGAGGGCGAGAACTGGGTCTGGGGGGGCGCGGTCGGCTTGCCGCCTGCGCATGCGCGCGTGTTGATCTCGCTTTCGCGCGGCGGTGCCGATGCCGCGGTGGTGCGCGAGTTCGACACCGTCGCGAAGACCTTCGTCGAAGGCGGCTTCGCGTTGCCGGAGGCGAAGTCGGACGTCGACTGGATCGACGCCGACACGCTCTACGTCGGCACCGATTTCGGCCCCGGTTCGCTGACGACCTCCGGTTACCCGCGCATCGTCAAGCGCTGGGCACGCGGCACGCCGCTGTCCGAGGCGGTCACCGTGTTCGAGGTCGGGCCGGCCGACATGAGCGCGGCGGCATCGGTCGATGTCACGCCGGGCTTTGAGCGCACGCTGTTCGTCCGCATCGTCGACTTCTACGAGCGGCGCTACTTTTTTCTCGACGGCGCCGAGTTGCGCCCGATCGACGTGCCGGGCGACGCCTCCATCGCGTTCTGGAACAGCGCCGGTGCGCCCGAAGACACGCTGCTGATCGAGCTGCGCAGCGATTGGCATCTACCCGGCGACACACCGGCCGGCCAGACGCTGCCCAGCGGCGCGCTGCTGGCCGCCGATGCACGCGCGTATCTCGCCGGCGAGCGCCGCTTCGATGTCCTGTTCACGCCGACCCCCACGCGCTCGCTGGCCGGCTACACGACGACACGCAGCCACCTGATCGTCAACGTGCTCGACAACGTCGCGAGCCGCCTCGAGGAATGGCAGCGCACGCCGCAGGGCTTCGTGCGGCGCGAGATCGAGGCGCCCTTCCCCGGCACGCTCGGCGCGGGCGGTCTGCACGACACGATGCGCGCCGACGACCCGTTCGCCGAACGGTACCTGCTCAGCTACAGCGACTTCCTCACGCCCGACACGATCTGGCTTGCCCACACCGGCACCGATGCGCGCGAGACGCTCAAGTCGCAACCGGCGCATTTCGACGCCACGGGCATGCAGGTCTCGCAGTTCTTCGCCACCAGCGCCGACGGCACGCGCGTGCCCTACTTCGTGATCTGGCCGCGCGGCGTGAGCGACGGCACGCCTGCCGATGGCAGCACGCCCACGCTGCTCTACGGCTACGGCGGTTTCGAGATCTCGATGCAGCCCGGCTACCGTGGGAACCACGGCCGCGGCGGGTGGCTCACGCGGGGAGGCGCATTGGTGGTGGCCAACCTGCGCGGTGGCGGCGAGTACGGCCCGGCCTGGCACCAGGCCGCGATCAAGGCCAACAAGCAGCGCAGCTACGACGACTTCATCGCCGTCGCCGAAGACCTGATCGCACGCCGCATCACGAGCCCGCGCCACCTCGGCATCGAAGGCGGCAGCAACGGCGGGCTGCTGGTCGGTGCCACGCTCGTGCAGCGACCGGAGCTGTTCAACGCGGTCGTCTGCGCCGTGCCGCTGCTCGACATGCGCCGCTACCACCAGTTGCTCGCCGGCGCCTCGTGGATGGCCGAGTACGGCAACCCCGACCTGCCCGAAGACTGGGACGTGATCTCGAAATACAGCCCCTACCAGAACGTGAAGGCGGGCGCGGCTTACCCCGAGGTGCTGTTCACGACCTCCACGCGAGACGACCGCGTCCACCCCGGCCACGCGCGCAAGATGGCCGCGAAGATGATCGCGCAGGGCCACCCGGTGCTGTACTACGAAAACATCGAAGGCGGCCACGGCGGCGCGGCCGACAACGCGCAGCGTGCCCACATGCAGGCGCTCGCGATGAGCTATCTGTGGCGCCGCCTCGGGGGTGAGGCTTGAACCCGGCCGACGAGGTGCTCGCGTTCTGGTTCGGCACCCCCGGCAGCGTCGAACACGGCACGCTGCGCGAGCTCTGGTTCCGCAAGAGCGAGGCCGCTGATCGCGACATCGCGCATCGCTTCGGCCCGCTGATCGAACAGGCGCTGCGTGGCGAACTGGCGGCGTGGGCCGCACAGCCAACGAGCGCGCTCGCGCACATCCTGCTGCTCGACCAGTTCACCCGCAACGCCTTTCGCGACACGCCGCGCGCCTTCGCCGGCGATGCCCGCGCGCTGCGCGCCGCCACCGCGATGGTCGGCGCGCGGCACGATGAAACACTGCCGCCCGAGCAGCGTGCTTTTGTCTACCTGCCGTTCGAGCACGCCGAGGGCCTCGCGATGCAGGACGAGGCGGTGCGCCTGTTCACGCGGCTGGCCGCCGAAGTGCCGGCGATGGCCGACATGCTCGCCTACGCGCACAAGCACCGCGAGGTGGTGCTGCGCTTCGGCCGCTTCCCGCACCGCAACGCGATCCTCGGCCGGCAGTCGACCACGGATGAGCTGGCGTTTCTGCGCGAGCCGGGCTCGCGCTTCTGAACCACATCGGAGCCGACGAGATGCGACCGCACCGCCGCCACATTCTGCTGATGCCGCTGCTGCTGGCGTGCTCGTTCGCCATTGCACAGACCCGCGCGCCCGCGCCGACCGCGCCCGAGATCACGCAAGCCTGCGCGGCACTGCTGGCTGCACCGGCGATGCACAAGCTGCTCGCCGATGTGAAGGCCGACGATGCGCGCACGCTCGCCGAGCTGCGCCGGATCACGGAGATCGAGGCACCGCCGTTCAAGGAGAAGGCCCGCGCCGAATACATGCTCGCGCGCTTCAAGGCGCTCGGCCTGACCGATGCCGAGATCGATGCCGAGGGCAACGTCGTCGGCCTGCGAAAAGGTTCGGGCGGCGGCCCGCTGCTGCTGGTCTCGGCCCACCTCGACACCGTGTTCCCGAGCGGCACCGACGTGAAGGTCAAGGAGAAGGACGGCCGCCTCTACGCACCCGGCATTTCCGACGACACCCGCGGCCTCGCGGTGCTGCTGTCGTGGATCAAGGCGCTGAACGAGAACAAGCTGGCCACCACCGGCGACCTGCTGTTCGTCGCCGACGTCGGCGAAGAAGGCCTGGGTGATCTGCGCGGCATGAAGCGCATCTTTCGCGACCGGCCCGGCATCGACGGCATGGTCGGCATCGAGCCCAGCCCGATGAACGCCATCACCACAATCGGCACCGCGAGCCACCGCTACGAAGTGCACTTCACCGGCCCCGGCGGCCACAGCTTCGAGGCGTTCGGCACCGCCAGCGCCATCCACGCGATGGGCCGCGCGATCGCGAAGATCGGCGAGTTGCGCACGCCGGCCGAACCCAAGACCACTTTCACGGTCGGCACCGTGACCGGCGGCACCTCCGTCAACACCATCGCCGGCGACGCGAAGATGCAGGTCGACATGCGCTCGAACGACATGGCGAGCCTGCTCGACCTGGAGAAGCGCCTGCTCGCCACGCTGCAGGCGGCGGCCGACGAGGAGAACGCGCGCTGGGGCGCCGACCAGCCGGCGAAGCGGGTCGGTGTCACGACCAGGTTGATCGGCGACCGCCCCGGCGGCGAGACTGCGCCGTCGCAACGCATCGTGCAGGCGGCGGTAGCGACGATGGCGGCCTTCGGCGTCGCAGGCGAGCGGGTGCTGTCGGGCTCGAGCACCGACGCGAACGTGCCGATGTCGCTCGGCATCCCGGCGATCATCGTCGGCGGTGGTGGCGAATCGAGCGGCTGGCACACGCGCGACGAGTGGTACGACCCGCGCGATGCGTGGCAAGGCGCGCAGCAGTCGCTGACAACGGTGCTGGGCCTGGTCGGCGTGCCGGGCGTGATCGAGCCGATTCTCGAGAAGCGCAAATCCCAGCCTGCCGCGAAGCCGGTTTGAAACTGGACTGATGCCGGCCCAGCGCCCGGCGGACCGGCGCTCGCTCAGCCGGCCAGTCGCCCCGACTTCAGCCGCAGCACACGGCTGCAGCGCGCGGCCAGCGACTCGTCGTGCGTGACCAGCACGAAGGCCATGCCCTGCCCGCGCGCCAATGTCAGCATCAGCTCGAACACGCCGTCGGCGGTCTCGCGGTCGAGGTTGCCGGTGGGCTCGTCGGCGAGCACGCAGGCGGGCGCACCGGCGATCGCGCGTGCGATCGCCACGCGCTGGCGCTCGCCGCCCGAGAGCTGCGACGGCCGATGCTGCACACGTGCCGGGAGGCCGACCTGCGCCAGCACGGCCTGCGCGCGCTCGCGCGCCTGCGCCTTCGCGACGCGGCGGATGCGCAGCGGCATCGCGACGTTGTCGAGCGCGGTGAACTCGGGCAGGAGGTGGTGGAACTGGTAGATGAAGCCCAGGTGCGCGTTGCGCCAGTCGCCCTGAGCGCTCGCACCCATGCTGACGAAATCGCGGCCCATCAATTCGACCTTGCCGGCGCTCGGCGCCTCCAGCCCGCCCATCAGGTGCAGCAAGGTGCTCTTGCCCGAGCCCGAGGCGCCGACGATCGCGATCGTTTCGCCGCGCTTCACGGTGAGGTCGACGCCCTGGAGCACGTGCACGTCGAGCGCGGCATCGCCGGCGCCTTCGGTGAAGCGCTTGTGCAGGCCGGTGGCCTGGATGACGATGTCGGACGCGCTCATTTTTCTTTCATTCATAGCGCAGCGCTTCTGCGGGGTCGACCCGGCTCGCACGCCAACTGGGGTAGAGGGTGGCGACGAAACTCAGTGCCAGCGAGATCAACACGATCGGCACGATGTCGCCGCTGCGCGGGTCGCTCGGCATGCGGCTGACGAGGTAGACGCTGGGCGGCAGCAAGGTGACGCGCAGGGCCGACTCGATCGCTGCGACGATGCTGCCCACGTTGAGCGCGACCAGCAACCCGGCCATCGTGCCGACCAGCGTGCCGATCGCACCCGAGACCGCGCCCTGCAGCATGAAGATGCCCATGATCGAGCGCGGGCTCGCACCGAGGGTGCGCAGGATCGCGATGTCGGCACGCTTGTCGGTGACGGTCATCACCAGCGTCGAGACGAGGTTGAACGCGGCCACCGCGACGATCAGCGCGAGGATCAGGAACAGCATCTGCTTCTGGATCTGGACCGACTCGAACCACTGGCGGTTCGTCTGAGTCCAGTCGCGCACCATGACCTCGGGGCCGAGTGCAGCAGCGAGCCGGCGCGCCACGACCGGTGCGCGATCGCGGTCGGTCAGGCGCAGTTGAAAGCCCGGCACGCCGGCCGCGCCGAACAGGGCCTGCGCATCGCTGCGCAGCATCAACGCGAGGCTGCTGTCGTATTCGAAGTGACCGGCCTCGAAGGTGCCCGCCACCGTCACCGGCAGCATGCGCGGTGCGCCGGCCGGGCGATCGGGCTGCGGCAACACGATCGTGATGCTCTGGCCGGGCACGACGCCGAGCTGCTTCGCGAGCGTCGCCCCGAGCAGGATCTGCCCCTGGCCCGGGTGCAAGCTCGCGAGCACGCCGCCACGCAGCTGGCGCACGAGGTCGGAGACCTCGGCCTCGCGGGCCGGGTCGATGCCGCGCACGGTCGCGGGGCGCAACTCGTCGCCGCGGCCGATCAGCGCCTGCGCGACGACGAACGGCGCCGCGCCCTGCACCTCGGGGTCGCGCCGCGCGAGCGACTCGACCGCGGCCCAGTCGGGCTGCACGAAGCCATCCGCCGGGTAGACCTCGACGTGCGCGATGACCGCCAGCATGCGGTCGCGCACCTCCTTGCTGAAGCCGTTCACGACCGAAAGCACGACGATCAGCGCCGCCACGCCGAGCGCGATGCCCAGCATCGAGACACCCGAGATGAACGAGATGAAACCATTGCCCGTGCCGCCACGCGCGGCGCGCAGGTAGCGGATTCCAACCTGAATCTCGAACGGCCAGTTCATGCGTTCACGACCACCGCGAATTCACTCATATCTGAGCGCCTGCGCCGGCTGCACGCGGCTCGCGCGCCAGCTCGGGTACAGCGTCGCGACGAACGACAGCAGCAGCGAGATCGCGATCACCGGCAGGATGTCGCCGCGCTGCGGATCGCTCGGCATGCGGCTGATCAGGAAGATGCTGCCGGGGAAGAAGCTGAAGCTCAGCAGCCGCTCGATCGCCGGCACGATCACGTCGATGTTGAAGGCCACGAGCAGGCCGAAGGCCAAGCCCGCCGCGGTGCCGATCACGCCCGAGGCCGCGCCCTGGACCATGAACACACCCATCACCGAACGCGGGCTGGCGCCCAGCGTGCGCAGGATCGCGATGTCGGCGCGCTTGTCGGTCACGGTCATCACCAGCATCGCGACGAGGTTGAACGCCGCGACCGCGACGATCAGCGTCAGGATGATGAACATCAACAACTTCTCGACCTGCACCGCGTCGAACCAGCTGGCGTTGCTGCGGGTCCAGTCGCTCACCTTCCAGGCCGGGCCGAGCGCGCCCTGCACGCTTGTCGCCACCTCGCGGGCATCGTTCAGATCGCGCAGCCGCAGTTGCAGCCCGGTCGGGCCGGTCACCCGCATCAGCCGCGCCGCGTCGTCGATGTGAACCCAGGCGAGGCCGGTGTCGTTCGGGTAGTGGCCGGAGCTGAAGACGCCCACGACGTTGAGCGCGCGCATGCGCGGCACCACGCCGGCCGGCGTGACCTGCCCGCCCGGCAGCACCGCCGTGACCTTGTCGCCCTCGCTGACGCCGAGCGAGCGCGCCAGCTCGATGCCGAGCACCACGTTCCATTCACCCGGCACGAGTCGCGCGAGCACGGTGTCTTTCAGCCGCGCGGCGACGTCGGTCACGCTCGCCTCATCGTTCGGCGAGATGCCACGCAAGACCACGCCGCGCATCTGGTCACGGCTCGCGAGCAGGGCCTGGGTCGATACGAACGGTGCCGCGCCGATGACTTGCGCGCCGGCCTGCGGCATGGCCTCGATCTTCGCGAGGGTCGCCTTCCAGTCGGGCAGCGCGTCGCCGTCGGCGCTGGCGATCTCGATGTGCGGCAGGGCAGCGAGCATCTGGCCCTGCACTTCCTTGCGAAAGCCGTTCATCACCGAGAGCACGATGATCAGCGCCGCCACGCCGAGGCCGATTCCCAGCATCGACACGGCCGAGATGAACGAGATGAAGCCGTTGCGCCGACCGGCCCGGCCCGCGCGCGTGTAGCGCCAGCCGATCTGCAGTTCGTAGGGCCAGTTCATGGGGTCGCGATGCTACAGGAGGGTTTGGTCGCGTCGCTCGAGCCTTGCGCTGCGCCGACCCGACCGGTTCAACTGTTGGACGAGTTCATGCCCGCGAGTTGTCCGAGCAGCGTGGACAACTCCTGAACCTGGTCGTCAGTCACCGAAGCCGTGGCCTCCTGCGCGACGGTTTGAACCGCGGTGAATGCATAGGCGAGCAGCTGTCGTCCCGCATCGGTGAGCGTCGCCAAGCCCACGCGCGCGTCCGCAGCGTCCGACTGGCGAGAAACCAGGCCCAGTTTTTCGAGCGGCAAGAGGCTGCGAGTTACGCCGGATGCAGTGAGCACGAGCCGCTCCGCCAAATCGACCCGCCGCATCTTGGCACCAGGTGCGCGCTCCAGGTAGTAGAGGATCATGAAGTCGGAAAAGCTCAAGCCGTGCAGACTCGACAGCACGTTGTCCAGACGGCGTGTCATGGTCGCGCAAGCGCGTGTCAGCCTCAGACAGAACTCGAGGCCGCACGCCTCGTCGCGTGCCATCGTGGCCAGCCTCTTCGAAGCTTTCATCGTTGCACTCCTTCGACCAGATTCATGCGTGCCATCTCGTCTTCGGAGGGCCGCTCGAAGTACGCCTCCATCGCTTCGAACATTCGAGGTGTGACGTCGAACGAATAGGTAGCGCCCTTCTGCGCGTTGCGCTGCAAAACACGTTGCCTGCGCACCGACAGTTCGGCATCGACGAAGTAGAAGCGCGCGCAATGGCCCGCCGCCTCGACCTTCGCGCTGAAAGCATCTCGGTCTGCTTTGCGAAGCAGTCCCGGTTCCAGCACGACATCGTTGCCGGCAGCCAGGATTTGCCGTGCGACAGACCAGATCTGAGCCTGGCAGCGCAGCACGCGCGTCATCGCCCAGGCCATGTCCATCGTTGCGGGCATGTCGGGCGAAAACAGGGCGTGCATCCATTCGTCGATGGCGAACCTGACGCCGTTCGTGTCGACGGCCAGTCGAAGGGCGTATGTCGACTTTCCTGCAGCCGTGGGCCCCGTGATCACGTGAACGAGCGGTGGATTCTTGGTCATGGCTTATTTGCTTGTTACTTGATTACTCAAGGATATATCAACAATTCGATTTCGACAACTGCGCCGAGCGGGCGTCCCGGGCCCGCGCAGCGCGCATGTCGGCACCGCGGCGCCCGCTCGCGCCCCTGCCCGGATAATCGCCGCATGCATTTGCTGATCCCCTTCGCGTCGGCCCTCTCCGATGCCGCCTCGCATGTGCTGCGCGATCTCGCCCTGCCGAACCTGTCGTCGCTGCTCGCCCGGCTGACGCTGGCGCAGCGCGACGACGCCGACGCCTACACGCTTTCACCACCGCATGAACGCGCACTCGCCGCCGCCACTGGCTGGCAGGGCGCAGACGGCTGCCTGCCGTTCGCCGCACAAGCCGCCACGCGCGACGGCATCGAGCCCGGCGAGCTGGCCTGGGGCCTGGTCACCCCGAGCCACTGGCATGTGGGGCGTGACCACGTGACGCTTGCCGACCCGGCCGCACTGGACCTCACCGAGGCCGAATCGCGCGCTGCATTCGAGGCCGTGCGCGAGCTGTTCGAGAGCGAGGGCTTTCGCTTCGAGTGGGGCGCGCCCTCGCGTTGGTATGCGGCGCACGAGAGCCTCGTCGACCTGCCCTGCGCCGCGCTCGATCGCGTGATCGGCCGCAATGTCGAGCTGTGGATGCGTGGCAGCGCGGCGCGCAGCGCGGCGGCGAAGCTGGTGCGGCGGCTGCAGAGCGAGTTGCAGTTGCTGCTCTACCCGCACGCGCTGAACGACGAGCGTGAGCAGCGCGGCGCGCTGACCCTGAACTCGTTCTGGCTCAGCGGCTGCGGCCGCGCCCAGCCCGAGGAGAGCGCGCCGCCACGTGTCGACGAGACGCTGCGCGCGCCCCTGCTCGCCGAAGACTGGGCCGGCTGGGCCGACGCCTGGCACGCACTCGATGCGGGCGCGCTCGCCGAGCTGCTGAGGGCAGCGCGCGGCGGCGAGCCGGTCGCGCTGACGCTGTGCGGCGAACGGGGCGCGCATCGGTTCGAACCCTTGGCGCAATCGCTGTGGCAGAGGTTGGGCAGCCACTTCAAGCCGCCCGAGCCGCACGCCGTGCTGGAATCGCTCTGATGGCCGCCAGGCAGCCGACGATCAAGCTGCGCGACCCGCCACCGCGCGCGGTCTGGGCGCTGGAACAGGCCGGCGTGTCGCCGCTGCTCGCGCGCCTGTTCGCCGGCCGCGGCGTGCGCACGCACGAGGAACTCGACGACGGCCTTGCGCGGCTGCTGCCGCCGTCTGAATTGCTCGGCGTGCAGCCGGCCGCGCGCTTCCTCGCCGACGCCATCGCGCAGCGCCGCCGCATCTGCGTCGTCGCCGACTACGACTGCGACGGCGCGACCGCCTGCGCGGTCGCGTTGCGCGGGCTCGCGCTGCTCGGTGCGCCACCCGAGGCGCTGCACTACGTCGTGCCCGATCGCGCGATCCACGGCTATGGGCTCACGCCGGCGATCGTCGAGCTCGCACGCGACAAGCGCGCCGACGTGCTGCTCACGGTGGACAACGGCATCGCGAGCCTGCAAGGGGTGGCGCACGCGCGGGCCCTGGGCATCGACGTGGTCGTGACCGACCACCACCTGCCCGCGCTGATCGACGACCTCGTCGTGCTGCCCGACGCGAACGTGATCGTGAACCCCAACCAGCCCGGCTGCGGCTTCGGCAGCAAGAACCTCGCCGGGGTCGGCGTGGTCTTCTACGTGCTGCTCGCGCTGCGCGCGGAGTTGCGCGAACGCGGCGTCTTCAGCCCGACGAATCAACCGCGGCTCGATGCGCTGCTCGATCTGGTCGCGCTCGGCACCGTCGCCGACGTGGTCAAGCTCGACGCGAACAACCGCCGCCTCGTCGCACAAGGCCTGCGCCGCATTCGCGCCGGGCAGATGCAGCCGGGCGTGGCGGCGCTGTTCGCCGCTGCGTCTCGCGACGCGCGCCGCGCCAGTGGCTTCGACTTCGGCTTCGCGCTCGGCCCGCGCATCAACGCCGCCGGGCGCCTGTCGGACATGACGCTCGGCATCGAATGCCTGCTGACCGATGACTCCGCGCGCGCCGCCGAACTCGCCGGGCTGCTCGACACGATCAACCGCGAGCGCCGCGATGTCGAATCGGGCATGCGCGAGCAGGCCGAGGCGATGCTGGCGCGCCTGATGCAGGCAGAAGACGAAGCCAGCACGGCGGGCGTGCCGTCGGCCCTGGCGATCTTCGACGAAGGCTTTCACGAAGGCGTGGTCGGCATCGTCGCATCGCGGCTGAAGGATCGCGTGCACCGACCGACCTTCGTCTTCGCGCGCGGGCAGGACGGGTTGCTGAAAGGGTCGGGCCGATCGATCCCGGGCTTTCACCTGCGCGACGCGCTCGACCTGCTCAGCAAGCGCCACCCCGAGGTGCTGGTGCGCTTCGGCGGCCACGCGATGGCGGCCGGCTGCACGCTGGCGCATGCGCACTTCGCGACCTTCGACGCCGCGTTCCGGCAGGTCGCGGGCGAATGGCTCGATGCGGCCACGCTGTCGCGCACCCTGCTCAGCGACGGCCCGCTCGGCATCGAGCACTTCAACGCGCAGACGGTGCGGGCGCTCGATGCGCAGGTCTGGGGCCAGGCCTTCGAGGCGCCGGTGTTCGTCGACGAGGTCGAGGTCGTTTCGCAGCGGCTGGTCGGCGAGAAGCACCTGAAGCTGGCGGTACGCTTTGCCGGAGAGGCCCGCGGCACGGCGCTGCGCGACGCGATCTGGTTCGGCCACAGCGAGCCGGTGGCCGCGAAGGTGCGGCTCGCGTACCGCCTCGGCGTCGACGAGTACAACGGGCGCGAGCGGGTGCAGATGATCGTCGAGGCGGTCGGGTGAAGCCGGTGCCTCGGCAACAACGCGAAACATGCGTCGTCCCTACAATCGGGCAGTGGACCAACCGCCCAGCTGGATGAACGCCGACCTGCACTGCCATTCCGCCGTTTCCGACGGCACGCTCGAGCCCGAGGCGCTGGCCGCGCGGGCAAAAACCAACGGTGTCGAGCTGTGGGCGCTGACCGACCACGACGAGATCGGCGGCCAGAAGCGCGCGATGGCGGCGGCCTCGACGCTGGGCCTGCCCTACCTCACCGGCACCGAGATTTCGGTGACCTTTCTCGACACCACCGTGCACATCGTCGGCCTTGGTTTCGACGCCGACGACACCGCGCTGGCGGCCGGCCTGCGCGCCACGCGCGGTGGGCGGCGCGATCGCGCGCTGGAGATGTCCGAGGGGCTCGCGAAGGTCGGCATCCGAGGCGCTTTCGAAGGCGCGCTCCAATACGTCGGGAATCCGGAGTTGATGTCGCGCACGCACTTCGCGCGTTTCCTGGTCGAGAGCGGCGTCTGCGCCGACACGCACGAGGTGTTTCGCAAGTACCTGGTCGAAGGCAAGCCCGGCTTCGTGGCGCACCGTTGGGCCACGCTGAAGAACGCGGTGAACTGGATCGCCGACGCCGGCGGCATCGCGGTGATCGCGCACCCCGCACGCTACAAGTTCACCGCGAACGAGGAGTACGCGCTGTTCAGCGAGTTCAAGGCGCACGGCGGGCGCGGGGTCGAGGTCGTGACCGGCAGCCACAGCGCGGCCGATGCCGTGCGCTACGCCGAGACCGCGATCGAGTACGAACTGCTTGCCTCGCGTGGCAGCGACTTCCACAGTCCCGACGAGAGCCACGTCGACCTGGGCGCCCTGCCCGCGCTGCCGGCGAAGCTGACGCCGGTCTGGACCGCGCTGGAGACGCGCATCCACCCGCCGGCATGACGATGTCGCGCGGCGCGTGAGCGCGCAACGCCCCGGGCTGGGGATCGCGCTCGTTCTGCTGACGAGCGCTTGCTTCTCGGTCAGCGACACCTTGATCAAGTACCTGGGCGCCTGGCTGCCGGTGCTGTTCTTGCTGTGGGCGCGCTATGCGATCCAGGCCGGCACGATGGCGGTCTGGCTCGCGCGCCGAGGTCGGCGTGGTTTCGCGACCGCGCATCCCGGGTTCCAATGGGTGCGCGGCGCGTTGCTGCTGCTCACCAGCGGCATGTCGTATTTCGGCCTGCAGTTGATGCCGGTGGCCGAGTTCACCGCCTTGGGCATGCTCACGCCCGTGGTCGTGACGATGCTCGCCGCATGGGTGCTGCACGAGCCGGTGTCGCGCACGCGCTGGGCGCTGGTGTGCGGCGGCTTCATCGGGGCGCTGATCGTCATCCGGCCCGGCAGCGGGGTGTTCGGCTGGGCCGCGATCTTTCCGCTGCTGATGGCGCTTTGCTACGGCGCCTTCCAGGTGCTGACGAGCCGGCTCGCCTCGCTCGAGAGCCCGTACACCACGCACTTCTACACCGGCTTCAGCGGCACCGTGCTGGTCACACCGCTGCTGCTGCTCCACGCCGGCGACTACGCCGCCGCGGTGCAGTCCGCACCGACCGGGAAGCTGTTGCTGGTGGTGGGCATCGGCGCGTTCGCGACCGCCGGCCACCTGTTCCTGATTTTCGCGTTCGGCCACGCGCCGATGGCCACGTTGATGCCCTTCGTCTACACGCAGATCGCGTTCGCACTGGCGGTGAGCTTCGTGGTGTTTCGCCACCTTCCCGATGCCTGGGCCTGGTTCGGGATGGGGGGAATCGCTGCCTGCGGCGCCGTCAGCGCATGGTTGAACGCGACCGGGTCTCGGCAGAAACCCGGGTCGATCGTCGCGGCCGATACGACCTACGATTAGGCATGAAACAGCCCCCAGCTCACTGCGTTCGCAGCCGCCGAAGGGCGCGTCAGCGGCTTCGGGCGGCCGGGCGCCGCTGACATGTCCCAGTACTTCGAAGTCCACCCCGAGAACCCGCAATTGCGCTTGCTGAAGCAGGCCGCGCAGATCCTGCACGGCGGCGGCATCGCGGCGATCCCGACCGATTCGAGCTACGCGCTCGTCTGCCACCTCGACGACAAGGCCGCGGCCGAGAACCTGCGCCGCATCCGCGGTGTCGATGACAAGCACCACCTCACGCTGCTGTGCCGCGACCTGAGCGAGCTGGCCAGTTACGCGCGCGTCGACAACAAGCAATACCGATTGCTGAAGGTCGGCACGCCGGGGCCGTTCACGTTCATTCTCGAAGCGACGAAGGAGGTGCCGCGCCGTGTCTCGCACCCATCGCGCCGCACCATCGGCCTGCGGGTTCCGGCACATGCGGTCACGCAGTGCCTGCTCGAGATCCTCGGCCAGCCGCTGCTCGCGACCACGCTGATCGCGCCGGGCGAGACCGAGCCGATGAACGAGCCGCACGCGATCCGGGATCGGTTCGAGAAGCTGGTGCAGGCGGTCGTCGACGCGGGCGCCTGCCCGATGCAACCGAGCACCGTGGTCGACCTGACCGGCGACACGCCGGTGCTGATCCGCCAGGGGCGTGGCGACGCGCGCCTGCTCGGGCTCGGCGATCTCGATCCGGGCATCTGACTTGCTCAGCCCGCGAGCCGACCACCGGAGCGACCCCATGCACATCGACACGCCAGGCCCGCAGTCTCGTCACCTCTGGACGGCGTTGTGCTGCGCCGTCGCGCTGATGGCGGTGGCGCCGCTTCGCGCGCAGACGACGACCGACCGCGTCGAAGGCCTTCGCGACAACACGCCGCGCCTGCACGCCCTGACCGGTGCCCGGCTCGTGCTGGCGCCCGGGCGCGTCGTCGAGAACGGCACGTTGGTCATCCGCGACGGGATCGTCGTCGCCGCTGGCGCCGGGGTGCAGGTGCCGGCCGGCGCGCGAGTCTGGAAGCTCGGCGGCCGCACGATCTACCCCGGCTTCATCGACCTGGCCAGCACCACCGGTGTTCCGGCGGCATTGCGGCCGCCGCCGCCCGAGCCGCCGCGCGGCGAGGAGGCCGGCCGCGCCGAGCCGCCGAAGCCACCTCCGCTGGTCGCGCGGGCGCTGGGCAGCCGCAACCCGCGCGTGCACCCCGAGCAGGACGTCGCGCAACTGCTTGAGTTCAAGCCCGACGAGGTCAAGGCCGTGCGGGGGCTCGGGTTCACGACCGTGTTGGCGTCACCGGCAAACGGCGTGTTCCGCGGTCAGAGCGCGCTCGTCAATCTCGCAGACGGGCCGAACCCGAAGGCCATGGTGCTGGCGCCGCGTGCCGCGCTTGCCATCGCCCACGACATCGATGCCACGCCCGCTCCCACCTACCCCGGTTCGCTGATGGGCGCGATCGCGCTGGTGCGCCAGACCTTCTACGACGCCCGCTGGTATCGCGGGGCGGTCGAGTTCGCGGCACGCCGCGCGGCGAACGAACGGCCCGAGGCGAACGCGTCGCTCGAGGCACTCGCGCCGGCACTGGCCGGGCGCCAGCCGGTCGTCTACCTGGCGCACGACGAGCAGGATTACCAGCGCATCGCGAAGATCCGCGACGAGTTCGGCCTGCGCGTCTTGCTGCAGGGCAATGGGGCGGAGTACCGGCGTCTGCGGGAGCTCGCGCGCATCGGTGCGCCGGTGATCGTGCCACTGACCTTTCCATCCGTGCCCGAGATCGAGGATCCCGACAGCGCGCTCGACAGCCCGCTCGAAGCGCTGCAGCACTGGGAGCAGGCGCCGTCGAATCTGGCCCTGCTCGAACGTGCCGGCATCGAATTCAGCGTGACGGCGAACGGGCTGAAGACCGCACCGCGCGAGTTCTGGCCACGGCTGCGGCAATCGGTGACGCGCGGCCTGCGGCCGGCGACGGCGCTGGCGGCGCTGACCACCGTACCGGCGCGTCTGATCGGGCAGGGCGCGCGGCTGGGCACGCTCGAACCCGGCCGCATCGCGAATGTCGTCGTCGCCCGCGGTGACCTGTTCACCGACGAGAAGGCGACCATCGAACTGCTGTTCGTCGACGGCCGGCCCTACCCGACCGAGGCCTTCGATCGCTTCGACGCACGCGGCACCTGGGCGACGAGCAGTGGCGGTCGCACCGGCAGTTGGGTCATCGCCGGAACCCCCGAGAAGCCGACGCTGACGATCGACGGCATGCGCTGCCCGTTGTCGCAACGCGAACGCCAGCTGGTGGCGCGACTGCCCTGCGACAGCCCGCCCGCGCCGGCCGACCCGGCGGCGAGCGCGACGCCGCCGCCGGCGGTCGTGTCCAGGCCACCCGCGCTGACGATCGTCGTCGAGGGCCGCGACGACCTCCTGCGCGGCAGCGCCCAGTCGGCCGACGGAACGATCGTGCCCTGGACCGCGGCGCGCACGTCGGCATTCACCGAGCCGGTGCCGCCTGCGCAGGCCGAGCCGATGCCGCCACCACCGGCCGCCGCCTACCCGGCGGGCGCATTCGGCATCGAACCCCCCGCACGACCTGCGCTGCTGCTGGTGCGCAACGCGACCCTCTGGACCAGCGCCGCGGCCGGCCGGCTCGAGCACGCCGACCTGCTGGTGCGCGACGGCAAGATCGCCGCCATCGGCGCGGCGCTGCCGGTGCCCACCGGCGCCCAGGTGATCGATGCGAGCGGCAAGCACGTGTCGCCGGGCATCGTCGACGCGCACTCGCACACCGCGATCATCGGCGGCGTCAACGAGGGCACGAGTTCGGTCACCTCCGAGGTGCGCATCGGCGATGTCCTCGACGCGACCGACATCGACATCTACCGCGAACTCGCCGGCGGCGTGACGGCGGCCAACGTGCTGCACGGCTCGGCGAACACGATCGGCGGGCAGAACCAGGTCATCAAGTTGCGCTGGGGCCAAGACGCCGAGGCACTGAAATTCGAAGGCGCGATGCCCGGCATCAAGTTCGCCCTGGGCGAGAACGTGAAGCAGGCGAACTGGGGCGAGCAATTCACCACCCGCTACCCGCAAACGCGCATGGGCGTCGAGCAGATCCTGCGCGACGCGTTCGCCGCGGCACGCGCCTACACCGCCGAGCGCGCGGCCTGGGTGCGCGCCCCGCAAGAAAGCGCGGAGCCCCGGCGCGATCTGCAGCTCGATGCACTCGCCGAAATCCTCGCGCGCCAGCGCATCGTGCACATCCATTCGTACCGCCAGGACGAGATCCTGATGTTCGCGCGCCTTTCGCAGGAACTGGGCTTCACGGTGGGCACCTTCCAGCATGTTCTCGAAGGCTACAAGGTGGCCGACGTGATCGCGAAGATCGGCGCCGGCGGCTCGACCTTCTCGGACTGGTGGGCCTACAAGATGGAAGTGCTGGACGCGATCCCCTACAACGGCGCGCTGATGCGTTCGGCAGGCGTGCTGACGAGCTTCAACTCCGACAGCGACGAGCTCGCCCGACGCCTGAACACCGAAGCGGCCAAGGCGGTGAAGTACGGCGGGCTCGACGAGACCGAGGCGCTGAAGTTCGTGACGATCAACCCGGCGCGGCAGTTGCGCATCGATGCGCGCAGCGGCTCGCTGGAGGTCGGCAAGGACGCCGACTTCGTCGTCTGGAGCGGCTCGCCGCTGGCAACTTCCAGCCGCGCGGAGCAGACCTGGATCGACGGCCGCCGCTACTTCGATCTCGAAACCGATGCGCGTCTTCGCGCCGCGGCCCAGGCCGAACGAGCGCGCCTGATTGCCAAGGCCCTGCCGATGCGCCTGGCTGCCCTCGCCGGCGGCAGCGGCGGTGGCGCGGAGGCCAAACCCGGCACCGGCGCGAGCGGCCCCGACCGCGGCGCACCCGAGGCGGCCTCGTACGCCGCGCTTCTGCGGCGCGTGCACGAGGCCTCGGCGCGACGCGGCAGCTACTGGGGGCGCGAAGCCCAGCACGAATGCACCGAGGATTCACCATGAGCAGGCCGAAATTGCGGATGGGCAAACGATCCACGGCTCGTCTGCGGCAACGACTCGCGGCGGCACTCGCGCTGTCGACAGCGTTCCACGTGCACGCCGTCCCGGACGCCCCGCCGCCGCCACAGGCCGAAGCGCTGCTGATCACCGGCGCCACGCTGCACACCGTCAGCGGCGATGTCATCGTCAATGGCAGCATGCGGCTCGAGAAGGGCCGAATCGTCGCCATCGGCGGGCCCGAAACTGCAACCGAGCCGCGCGACGCGCGAGTCGTGTCGCTCCGAGGCAAGCATGTTTACCCGGGCTTCATCTCGGCGAACTCGGTGCTCGGCCTGTCCGAGGTCGGCGCGGTACACGCGACCGACGACACGGTCGAGGTCGGCCCGATCAATCCGAACGCGCGCGCACTCGTCGCGTTGAACCCCGACAGCGAGATCATCCCGGTGACGCGCGCCAACGGCGTGCTGGCCGAGCTGGCCGTGCCGCAGGCCGGCCCGGGCGGGCTGATCACAGGCACCTCCGCCCTGGTGCAACTCGACGGTTGGACCTGGGAGGACATGAGCCTGTCGCCGGTGGTGGCGCTGCACGTGGAACTGCCGCCGATGCGCTTCAACCCCGCGCTCTTCCCGCCGCCGCTGGACGCCAGGCTTGACGAACTCCGCAAAGCCTCGGCGCGGCGCCTGCGCCTGCTCGAGACCGCGTTCGAGGACGCGGCGGCCTACCGCCTCGCGAAAGCCAACGGCGAGACGCGGCGCACCGATGCGCGCTGGGAGGCGATGCTTCCCGTGTTCGACAAGACGAGCCCGGTGTTCATCGACGCCGACGACATCGCACAGATCCGGTATGCGCTCGGCCTGGCCGAACGTTTCGGGTTGCGGCTGGTGATCGTCGGTGGCAGCGACGCCTGGCGGCTCGCGTCTGTGCTCCGCGACCGGCAGGTGCCCGTCGTCATCACCGGCGTGCATCAACTGCCCGGCCGACGCGACGACGCCTACGACACCGCGTTCAGGCTCGCCGCCCGGTTGTCGCAGGCAGGCGTGCGCTTTTGCATTGCGCGTGGTGCGAACGGCTTCGACACGCCGCACGACCGCAACCTGCCCTACGAAGCCGGTACGGCAGTGGCCCACGGACTGGACCCCGTCGAAGCGCTGCGTGCCATCACGCTCTACCCGGCGCAGATCCTCGGCGTGGCCGACCGGCTCGGTTCGCTCGAGCCGGGCAAGCTGGCCAGCTTCGTGGTCACGGACGGCGACCCCCTGGACATTCGCACCCACGTCGAACGCGTCTTCATCCAGGGGCGCGAGATCGACCTGGCGAACCGGCAGACCCGGCTCAACGACAAGTACCGCGAGCGCCTTCGCCAGCAAGCCGCGGCGGCCTCGGCGCCGGCCGCATCGGCGGCGCGCTGACCTGCGGCGCCGACGCCGACGCTGCGAACGGGCCCGTCAGACGCGCTCGATGCGCGCGTAAGCGCTGTGGTTGTGGATCGACTCGAAGTTCTCGACATCGACGCTGTAGCGCCCGATGCGCGCATCGGCATTGAGCCGCAGCGCGACATCGCGCACCAAATCTTCGACGAACTTCGGGTTCTCGTACGCACGCTCGGTGACCCACTTCTCGTCGGCGCGCTTGAGCATCGGCCAGATCTCGCTCGAAGCCGAGTCCTCGGCGAAACGCACGAGTTCGGTCCATTCGATATCGCCCGACAACTCGACGCGGATGGTCACGTGAGAGCGCTGGTTGTGCGCACCGTAGTCGGAGATTTCCTTCGAGCAGGGGCACAACGACTTGACCGGCACGACCACTTCGGCCCAGATCGTCTGCACGCCGTCGACCGATTCGGCCAACCAGCGGCCCTGGTATTCGAGCAGGCTTTGCACACCCGTCACCGGCGCGCGCTTGCGCAGGAAGAACGGGAACTGCGCGTCGATGCGGCCTTCGGTCGCGTGCAGCTTGGCCAGCATCTGCGCGAGTTCGGTGCGCAAGGTGGGGGCGTCGAGTGGCTTGTCGAGCGCGTCGAGCCAGGCGACGAATCGCGACATGTGCGTGCCCTTCTGCTCGGCCGGCAGCGCGACATCGAGGCTCCAGAGCGCGACCGTCGGCGACACCGAGTTGCCGATGCGCAGCTGCAGCGGGTAGCGCACGCTCTTCACGCCGACGCGCTGGATCGCGAGGTGCCGTTCGTCACGCGCGCTTTGCGTGTCGGGGATGTGGAGCGCGTCTTTCAGGTTGGTCATGGATTTCATCTTGTCACCAGCTTCGCAGCATGCCAGCAAACCGCGGCCCGCGCGGCGGCGCGGATTTGAAGCCAGCGTTCGGCCCGATGCAATCCGCCGAACCGGAGATCAGGCCGTTCGCACCAGCGCCGGCCGCGCTCCGAATCGCTTGAGGATGCTTTGCTCGATGCCCGCGGCGTCGAGCCCGCAGGCGGCCATCAGCTTGACCGGGTCGCCGTGCTCGATGAACTCGTCGGGCAGGCCGAGCGCGAGCACCGGCACGAGGATGCCGGCGGCGGCGAGCGCCTCCTGCACCGCGCTGCCGGCGCCGCCCATCAGGCAGCCGTCTTCGATGGTCACGACCGCGTCGTGCGTGCGGGCGAGCTCGGTGACGAGCTCGACATCGAGCGGCTTCACGAAACGCATGTTCGCGACCGTGGCGTCGATCTTCTCGGCGGCGGCCAATGCGGGGTACAGCAGGCTGCCGAATGCGAGGATCGCCACGCGCGGACCACCCTGCGCCACCGCGCGGGTGATGCTGCGGCGCAGCTCGCCCTTGCCGAAGGGCAGCTCGGGCAGGTCGGTGCCGGCCGCCACGCCGGCGCCAGCGCCACGCGGGGAGCGCACCGAGA
>Ga0209583_10000002_pt1 | contig 94335 bp, 89 predicted proteins | sample Str014_FD_187201 | JGI IMG/M metagenome (GOLD analysis project Ga0209583, IMG submission 187201) | Freshwater sediment microbial communities in response to fracking from Pennsylvania, USA - Straight Creek_MetaG_SC_2014 (SPAdes) (version 2) | ecosystem: Environmental > Aquatic > Freshwater >... | reverse complement strand
TCAGAAACCCCGGCTGCCAGAAGCGCCGCGCCGGCAGCGCGACGATGAACGGCGGTGACGTGAATCGGTAGTCGCCGGGTTCGGCGCCCACCGCGTCGATGAACGGCTGCCACGCCGCCGAGGCTTCGCCGCGATTCAAGCCCTGGAACACCATCGCGATGCGCAGCCCGTTGCCCCGGGTGAAGACGATCTGCTCGCCCCAGTGCGGGTTCATCAGCCGGTCGCGGAAGTGCTCGGTGATCAGGGCGATGAGCCGTCGGTAGGCGGCGTCCGAATTGGCCTTGACCGTCATGTTGACCGCGCCCACGGACTCGGGCAGCGCGTGCGTGCGCAGCGTGAGCCGCGTGACCACGCCGAGGCTGCCGCCCCCGCCGCCTTTCAGCCCCCAGAACAGCTCCGGGTTCGTGCAGGCGTTGGCGATGCGCACCGCGCCGTCGGCAGTGACGACCTCGGCCTCCAACAAGTGCGACGAAGCCGTGCCGAAACCCTTCGAGAAGCTGCCGAAGCCGCCGCTCTGGACCAGCCCGGCCACGCCCACTGTCAGGCAGCCGCCGCCCTGGACGTAGCGGCCGCCGTGGGTCGTGACCGCGTCGTAGACCGGCCCCCAGAGCGCACCTGCCTCGACGGTCACGGCAGGTTGTGGCGCGGCCGCGCAGCCATCTGCGACGAAAGCGTCGTGCAGCGTGATGGCGCGCATCTGGCGCGTCCAGACCAGCAGCGAATCGGCCGCGTTCGAGGTGCCCTGGTAGCTGTGGCCGCCGCCCTTGACGACCAGCCGCAGCCGGTTGTCGCGCGCGAAGTTCACGGCGGCGACGACATCGGCCGTCGTCCGGGCGGCCACCGCATAGACGCTGGGCCGCGAGGTCCAGGCGTCGAGCCAGCCGAGCGTTTGCGTCAGCGCGGGCGATTCGCCGATGTAATACGGGTTCTTCAATGACTTGAACAGCGCGTCGCAAGCGGCTGCGGCCGGCGCGTCGTGGCAGGCTGCGAACGGGTCGGCGAGCTTCAGCAGCCGCCCGCCGACGCGTTCGCCGAGTTCGGCCCAGCGGGCCTCGGCGGGCCAGGCCGCGTCACCGGGGCGCACGCGCGCCATCGGCCCCGGCGTGGCGGCGAAGGCACCCAGCGTCGCGGATTGCAGGCCGGCCAGCAGCGGCGCTGCGGCGGATCGGAGGAGGAGTTGGCGTCGGTTCATGCTGCCTAGAATCGATCGGATGCGACCGTCCCGGCTCCGAAAGTGACGAACCCCGCCGAATCCGGGACGAACCCGGGCACGGCCGTGACCGCCCGCGCCCTCTGGCGCGTGCCGCTCATGCTCGCGGTGCCCTGGACGCTGGTGCACGCCGCCGTCAACGCCGTCTCGGTCGCGGACGACATGGCTCGCCGTGGTGTTGCGTTCGAGCCGGCCGAGCCGTGGATCTGGGAGTGCAGCAGCGCGCTCGCCGTGCTGATCTGGCTGGTGCCGGTGCTGCTTTTCGACGAACGCCTTCGCGAGCGTGTGGGCAGCGTCTGGGCGCGCGTGGCCGCCTATTTCGCCGCCAGCGTCGCGTTCTCGTTCGCCCATGTGTCGACGATGGTCGCGCTGCGCCACCTGGCCTACCGCGTCGCCGGTTGGCGCTACGACTTCGGTCCCTGGCTCGACGGGCTGTTGTACGAATACCGCAAGGATGCGCTGACGTTCGTTGCGATCCTCGCCGTCGCGGCCGTCTGGCGCCGATGGGCGGAACGCGCGAAGCCGGTGGTCGCCGAAGTTGCGGCTGCGCCGGCCATGCCGGCCGCGTCACCACCGGCCGCGCCGACCTTCATCGTGCGCACCGCCACCCAGGGCGATCTGCTGGTGCGTGCCGACGAGGTCGACTGGGTCGAGGCGCAGGGCAACTACGTGGCACTGCATGTGGGCAGCGAGGCGCGCCTGTTGCGCCACACGCTGGCCGAGATGGAGGCGCGTCTGAAGGAGCACGGCTTCATCCGCACCCACCGCCGCGCGCTCGTCAACCGCGAGCGCATGCAAGCGATCATTCCGCCTGAAATGGGCGAGCTCGGCGTGCGGCTGAGCAGCGGCCAGGTCGCGCCGCTGAGCGAGAGCCGTCGCGCCGAGGTGCTGCGGCTCGTGCTCGGCGCGTAGTTGCTTGTCGGCGGCTCAGGCGCTGGCGCCGGTTTCGGCCGGCATCACCCGCGCATCAGCGCTTCGATCTCGCCTGCCGCGACAGGCACGCCACGGCTGATCAATTCGCAGCCCGCGGCGGTGACGACCGCGTCGTCCTCGATGCGGATGCCGATGTGCCAGAAGCGCTCGGGCACGCCGACCGCCGGGCGCACGTACAGGCCCGGTTCCAGCGTCACGACCATGCCGGGCGCCAGCACGCGCGAAGGCCTCGTCACGACCTCGCGGCCCGTGCCGTCGATCTGCGGCCCGGGCGGCTCGGCGAGCGAGAAGTAGTCGCCGACATCGTGCACGTCGCGCCCGAGCCAGTGGCCGGTGCCGTGCATGTAGAACTGGCGGTAGGCGCAAGACGCGATCGCATCGTCGACGTGGCCGACCGCGTCGCGATCGAGCAGGCCGCTCTCGAGCATGCCCTGCGTCAGCACGCGCACCGCGGCGTGGTGCGCGTCGCGCTGGCGGGCGCCGGGGCGCGTCGCGGCCACCGCGGCCTGCTGCGCCGCGAGCACGATCTCGTAGAGCTCGCGCTGCGCGGGCGTGAAGCGGCCATCGGCGGGGAAGGTGCGGGTGATGTCGCTGGCGTAGCCGTCGAGTTCGCAGCCGGCGTCGATCAGGCACAGCTCGCCGGCGCGCAGTTCGGCGTCGCTCGCGGCGTAGTGCAGCACGCACGCGTTCGCGCCGGCCGCGACGATGCTCGGGTAGGCCGGGCTCTGCGCGCCGCGGCGGCGGAACTCGTGCAGCAGCTCGGCCTCGATCTCGTATTCGCGCACCGTGCCGTTCGGCTCGGCGCGAAAGCGCGCGCCGCAAAAGCGCATCGCGCGTGCGTGCGCGTCGGCGCTGATCTGCGCGGCGCGGCGCATGGTGTCGAGTTCGCGCGCGTCCTTGACCAGGCGCATCTCGTTGACCAGGCCGGACAGGTCGCGTTGCACCATCGGCGCTTCGGCGCCGCTGCGGGCGCGGCCGCGCAGAGTGGCGAGCCAGCCCTCGATGCGATGAGCGACCTCCGGGCCGGCGTTGAACGGGAACCACACGGCCGGCGCGCCGTCCAGGTGCGTGAGCACCGCCGTGTCGAGTGCGGCGACATCGAAGGCCGCGTCCACCCCGAGCGCTGCCGGCGCCGTGTCGATCCCGAGCCGGCGGCCGTGCCAGATTTCCATCACGGGGTCGCTGGCGTGGCAGCCGAGCGCCGCTTCGCCGTTGGCGTGCAGCACGAGCCACGCGCCGGGCTCGTCGAATCCGGTCAGGTAGTGGAACGAGCTGTCGTGACGGAACGGGTGGTCGTTGTCGCTGTTGCGCGGTCGCTCGGGGGCGGTCGGGATCACCGCCACGCCGCCGCCGGCGGCCCGCAGCGATTCGGCCAGGCGCGCACGCCGTTCGGAGAAGACAGAGGTACCCATGGCCCGACTGTAGCCTCGCGCCCGGCGGCTGCGGGCGAGGCGGCCTTGGGCTACGCTCGCGGCCTCTTCGACAACGATCACAAGGTCAGCCACCATGGAATACCGACGACTGGGCCGCAGCGGCCTGCAGGTGAGCGAGCTGTCGCTCGGCTCGTGGGTCACGTATCACAACCAGGTCGATACCGGTGCCGCCACCGAGATGCTCGCCGCCGCGATGGACGCCGGCGTCAACTTCTTCGACAACGCCGAGGTCTACGCCAGCGGCCAGAGCGAGACCGTGATGGGCCAGGCCTTCAAGGCGCTGAAGTGGCCGCGCCTGAACTACGTCGTTTCGACCAAGTTCTTCTGGGGCCTGGACGACGGCGCCGCGAGCCAGGTGAACCGCCGCAACACGCTGAACCGCAAGTACCTGATGCAGGCGATCGACGCCTCGCTCGCGCGCATGGGGCTGGACTTCATCGACCTCGTCTACTGCCACCGACCCGACCCGGCCACGCCGATCGAGGAAACCGTGCACGCGATGAGCGACATGATCACGCAGGGCAAGGCGCTCTACTGGGGCACGAGCGAATGGAGCGCCGCCGAGATCCGCGCGGCCTGGGACATCGCCGACCGCCACCACCTGCACAAGCCGGTGATGGAGCAGCCGCAGTACCACCTGTTCCACCGCAAGCGTGTCGAGACCGAATACGCGCGCCTGTACGACGACATCGGCCTGGGCCTGACGACCTGGAGCCCGCTGGCCAGCGGCCTGCTCACCGGCAAGTACAAGGATGGCATCCCGCCCGGCAGCCGCGGCGCGATGGAGAACATGGGCTTCCTGGCGAAGAGCCTGACGGACGAGAAGAAGCGCGCGGCTGTCGCGCAGCTCGAAGGCATCGCGAACGAGCTGGGTTGCAGCGTGGCCCAGCTCGCGATCGCGTGGGTCGCGAAGAACCCGCGCGTGAGCACGGTGATCACGGGGGCATCGAAGCTGTCGCAGCTGCAGGCCAACCTCGGCGCGGTCGATGTGCTGCCGAAGCTCACGCCCGAGGTGATGGCGAAGATCGACGCGATCAGCGCGCCGATCGCGCAGTAGTCGGCAACCTCAGGTCTCGTCGCGATCCGGGCGGAAGAACCGCCAGCCGAAATACGCGACCGCGGCCAGGCCGCCCATGCGCACGATCCGGCGCCACCCACCGCGGCCGCGCAGGATAGGCGCCGCGCCGCCGAGCAGGGCAGCGGCGACGCGGTAGCGCCGCAACAGCGACAAGGCCAGGCCGACCCAGCCGCCCTGGCCCGCCGGCCCGGCCGCGCCGAACAGCGATCGGCCCAGCCGGCCGCCGATCGCGCCGCGCAGCAGGTTCGGCAAGTGCGCGGCCCGGTTGACCTGGGCCAGCTCGGTGCGCAGTTCTGCGCGTTCGAAGGCGATGCGCGTCAGCAGCACCTGCTTGCGCGCGTGGCGGTCCATGGCGTTCATGCCCATCACCGGCCCGTCACTTGTTTTCACCGCGCAGCATCACCGCGTCGGTCCGCAACTCGGCCAGCGTGTCCGCGAGCAGCGGCGGGTCGCCGCGCAGCTTGGCGCGCAGCCAGAGCAGCAGCCCGATGCCGGCGCCGCCGTAGACGAGTGCGATCCATCCCAGCACCGCTGCGCCCGTGCTCGGCCACAGCGCCGCCGCAATCCACGCCGTCAGCGCGACGACCGCACCCCCCAGCAACAGCACCGCCGCGAAGCTCGCGACGATCGTGAACACGAACCGCTCGCGCGCTTCGCCGATCTCGATGCTGGCGAGTTCGAGCCGGTTCTGCAGCATGCCGAACAGGCTGCTGCCGACGCGGGCGACTGCTTCGAGCAGGCCCGGATCGCCCTTGTTCATGACCGCAGGTTCAGCGACGCGCGATCAACAGGCCGACAACGACGCCCATGCTCGCGGCGACGGCGATCGAGCGCCATGGGTTCTCGTGCACGTAGTCGTCGGTGGCGTAAGCGGCGGCCTTGCTCTTTTCGACTGCAACGCTCTGCGCGTCTTTGAGGCGCAGCTGCAGCGCCTTGAGTTGCTCGAGCGCGCGGCCGCGCAATTCGGCGGCCTTCTCGCCGGTGGCGGCGGCGGCCTGGGTGAGCATGTCTTCGGCGCCGGCGATGGCCTTGTTGACATCGGACTGCACGTCGGCGGCGACGGAGGAAGCGGTGGCTTTGGCGTTCATCGGAGGGTTCCTTCGGTTCGGTTGTGCAAGGGGGCGTCGATGCCCAAACATCATAGTCCGCGATTGAGCGATTCGAGCTGCGCTGGCGTGCCCACGTTCTCCCATTCGCCGCGCCAGACCTCGGCCGTGATGCGGCGCGCGCGCATGCCGTCGAACAGCAGCGGGCCGAGGGCCAGCCGCGTGCCCGGTGCCACGTGCGCGAGCAGCGATGCGCGCATCAACGCGAAGTTCGCGTAGGTCCAGGTCAGTCCGTCGGGGCCGGGGCCATCGGCCAGGCCGTGGCCGTCGGCGGCGATGCCGAAGTCGCCGCTCGGATGGAACGGCGGGTTCGGCACGAGCCACAGGTGCGCCAGCGCATCGCCTCGCCCGAAGCGTTCGACGGCCGCGGGGTCGAATGCGAAACCCGGCGCGAAGATGTCGCCCGAGACGACCCAGAACGGGTCGTCGGCGTGGTCGATCAAGTCTCCGATCAAGAGAGGCAATGCGTTCGCGATGCCGCCCGCGGTCTCTAACGCACCACCGAAGTCGCGGCCCTCCATCGAGTAGCGGATCGTGACCCCGAAGCGCGCGCCGTCGCCGAGCGCCGCGACGATCCGGTCTTCGAGCCAGGCGGTGTTGACGACGATCTCGCGCACGCCGGCCCGCGCCAGCGCTTCGATGTGCCATTCGATCAGCGGCCTGCCGCGCACCGCGAGCAGCGGCTTCGGCGTGTGGTCGGTCAGCGGGCGCATGCGCGCCCCACGGCCGGCGGCGAGGATGATCGCCTTCACGTGGCCACCTCGCCGCGGGTCAGCGAATGCCGCTCGATGCGGGCCGGCGCGAACGCGTCGATCAAGGATTCGAGCACGGTGTGCGCGCGCGCCGAGTTGTCGGCGCCGAGGTTGCACACGTACACGTCCAGCGTCACCGCGGCGATCTCGGGCCAGGTGTGCACCGCGAGGTGCGACTCGGCCAGCAGCACCACGCCGGTGATGCCCACCGGCGCGCCCGGCGCCGCGCCCGGTGCCGGCGCGAAGCGGTGGAACAACTCGCCGACCGGCTGCAGCCCGGCCGCCCGCACCGCCGCCAGGCACACCGCACGCAGCGCGTCGGGCTCGGTCATCACGGCGCGGGCCACGGGGCAGTCGCGCAGGTCGGCGGTCAGGTGCAGTCCGTGCATCGCGCGAATTATCCGGGCGCGTCGCTGCGGCAGCGGCGGTGTCGCGCCCACCCCTAAAATGGCTGGCTCTCGCCCACCCCTCCACGGATACGCATGGCCACCACACCGAACACCTCCGACGCGACCCTGATGGCCAACTCGATCCGCGCGCTGGCGATGGATGCTGTGCAGCAGGCCAACTCCGGCCATCCCGGTGCGCCGATGGGCATGGCCGACATGGCCGTCGCGCTGTGGGGCCGGCACCTGCACCACAACCCCGGCAACCCGCACTGGGCCAATCGCGACCGCTTCGTGCTCAGCAACGGCCACGCGTCGATGATCCTGTATGCGCTGTTGCACCTCACCGGTTACGACCTGCCGATGAGCGAGTTGCGCAACTTCCGCCAGCTGCACAGCAAGACCGCGGGCCACCCCGAGCACGGCATCACGCCGGGTGTCGAGACCACCACCGGGCCGCTCGGTCAAGGCTTCGCGAACGCGGTCGGCATGGCGCTGGCCGAGAAGCTGCTCGCGACCGAATTCAATCGCGTGGACGGTGAAACGCGTCACACGATCGTCGACCACCACACCTACGTGTTCATGGGCGACGGCTGCATGATGGAAGGCATCAGCCACGAGGCCGCCGCGCTCGCCGGCGCCTGGAAGCTCGGCAAGCTCGTCGCGCTGTACGACGACAACGGCATCTCGATCGACGGCAAGGTCTCGCCCTGGTTCATCGACAACACGCCGGAGCGCTTTCGCGCCTACGGCTGGAACGTGGTCGCCGATGTCGACGGCCACGACGCCGAGGCGGTCGACACCGCGATCAAGCAGGCGCTGGCCGAAGGCAGTGGCAGCGCACCGGGTGGCGGCCGGCCGACGCTGATCTGCTGCAAGACCGTGATCGGCCAGGGCTCGCCGAACCGCGGCGGCACTGCGAAGGCGCACGGCGAAGCGCTCGGTGCCGACGAGATCAAGCTGACGCGCGAAGCGATCGGCTGGGCGCCCGAGCCCTTCGTGATCCCCGAGGAGGTCTACTCGCTGTGGGATGCGCGCCAGCAGGGCCTGGCCGACGAGACGAAGTGGGTCGATGCCTTCGCGGCCTACGCCAAGGCCTACCCCGAACTCGCCGTCGAGTTCGCGCGCCGCATGGACGACGAGCTGCCGAAGAACTGGTCGCAGACGGTGGTCGATGCCGCCGTCGCCGCGCAGACCAAGGCCGAAAGTGTCGCGACCCGCAAGGCGAGCCAGCTCGCGCTCGAGGTCTTCACCAAGGCACTGCCCGAGATGCTCGGCGGCAGCGCCGACCTGACCGGCTCGACGCTCACCAACACCAGCAGCGCCACGCCGTTCCGCCTGAACGAAGACGGCAGCTGGAACAGCGGGCGCCACATCAGCTACGGCGTGCGCGAGTTCGGCATGGCGGCCATCATGAACGGCATGGCGCTGCACGGCGGCCTGATGCCGTACGGCGCGACCTTCCTCACCTTCAGCGACTACTCACGCAACGCGATCCGCATGGCCGCGCTGATGAAACAGCGCGTGATCCACGTCTTCACGCACGACAGCATCGGCCTCGGCGAAGACGGGCCGACGCACCAGTCGATCGAACACGCGGCCTCGCTGCGCCTGATCCCGGGGCTCGACGTCTGGCGCCCCTGCGACACCGCCGAGACCGTGATCGCCTGGGCCTGCGCGATCGAGAACAAGGGTCGCCCGAGCGCGCTGCTGCTGTCGCGCCAGAGCGTGCCCTACGCACCGAAGCGGTCGCTCGACGGCATCTCGAAGGGCGCCTACGTGCTCGCCGAGCCCGACGAGGTCGGCCTGAGCAAGCGCGCCCAGGCCGTCATCATCGCCACCGGCTCCGAGGTGCAGCTCGCACTGCACGCGCAGCAGGAGTTGGCCAAGCGCGAGAACGGCGGCATCGCGGTGCGCGTCGTCTCGATGCCGTCGACCAGCGTGTTCGATCGCCAGACCGAGGCCTACAAGACCAGCGTGCTGCCCGAAGGCCTGCCGCGCATCGCGGTCGAGATGGGCGTGAGCGACGGCTGGTGGAAGTACCGCTGCGCCGCCGTCGTCGGCATCGACACCTACGGCGAATCGGCACCCGCGCCGGTGCTGTTCAAGTACTTCGGCTTCACGCCGGAGAACGTCGTGGCGACGGTGCGGGCCGTGTTGAACAAGCGTTGAGATTTCTTTCGATACCCAGGAGCACATTGCAATGACCATCAAGATCGGCATCAACGGCTTCGGCCGCATCGGGCGCATGGTGTTTCGCGCCGCCATCCAGAACTTCGAGGAGATCGAAGTCGTCGGCATCAACGACCTGCTCGAGCCCGAGTACCTCGCCTACATGCTGCAATACGACTCGGTCCACGGCCGCTTCAAGGGCACGATCGCGGTCGACGGCAACACGCTCGTCGTCAACGGCAAGAAGATCCGCCTCACGCAGGAACGCGACCCCGCGAACCTGAAGTGGGACACCGTCGGCGCCGACATCGTCGTCGAGGCCACCGGCCTGTTCCTGACCAAGGAGACCGGCCAGAAGCACATCGACGCCGGCGCCAAGAAGGTCATCATGTCGGCGCCGTCGAAAGACGACACGCCGATGTTCGTCTACGGCGTCAACGACAAGAGCTACAAGGGCGAGGCCATCATCTCGAACGCCTCGTGCACGACCAACTGCCTCGCGCCCGTCGCCAAGGTGCTGAACGACAAGTGGGGCATCAAGCGTGGCCTGATGACGACCGTGCACGCGACCACCGCGACGCAGAAGACCGTCGACGGCCCGAGCAACAAGGACTGGCGCGGCGGCCGCGGCATCCTCGAGAACATCATCCCGTCGTCGACCGGTGCCGCCAAGGCCGTTGGCGTCGTGATCCCCGAGCTGAACAAGAAGCTGACCGGCATGTCGTTCCGCGTGCCGACCTCCGATGTCTCGGTGATCGATCTGACCGTCGAGCTCGAGAAGCCAGCCACCTACGCAGAAATTTGTGCGGAAATGAAAGCTCAGTCGCAAGGCGCGATGAAGGGCGTGCTCGGCTACACCGAAGACAAGGTCGTCTCGACCGACTTCCGCGGCGAACCGATGACCTCGGTGTTCGACGCCGAAGCCGGCATCGCGCTCGACAGCACCTTCGTCAAGGTCGTCTCCTGGTACGACAACGAATGGGGCTACTCGAACAAGGTGCTCGAGATGGTTCGCGTGGTCGCGAGGTAAGAAGCGCTGCTCCCCACTCGGCCTATGATCGCGCCTGCGGCGGACGGCGATGGTCGAGGGTTGACATTACTTTTCGATCGGACGCGCCACAGCAATCACCCTGTTCCACCCCGCGGGCCCAATCCGGTGGCCCGCGCCGCGAGAGCAAGGCATCTGACATTGAAAGCAAGGATTCGAGACGTGAAGAATTTCAGGTTGTGGTCGTTGGTCGGCGTGGCTGCGGTGGCCGGGGGGGTCTTGTCGGGTTGCGGCGGCAGCGGTGGTTCGTCGTCGAATGCCAACGTGCGCGTGTTGAACGCGTCCCTCACGCATGCGTCGATCGACTTGCTGGTGAACGCATCAGTCGCGGCTTCGGCGACCACCACCGACAACCTGAGCGCCTACACCTCGCCGAGTTCGGGTTCGGTCGTCGTGCAGATCAACGACGCGGGCGGGGCGACCTCGCTCGTCAGCAACACCTACACGTTGTCCGGCGACGCGCACTACACGGTCGTGGCCTACGAATCGGGCGGCGCGCTCAAGAGTTTCACGATGAGCGAGGATGTGACCGCACCGGCCAGCGGCGTGGCTTCGTTGCGTATCTTCGACGCGGCCTACGAGGCCGGCAAGCTCGACATCTACGTCACCACCAGCACCTGCACGACGGCCAACCTCACCGCGCTGGCCGCCACCACCGGCTTCACGCCCACTTCCACCTCGGTCGCCAGCGTCACGCTGCCGGCGCAGGGCGCGGGCAACTACAACGTCTGCGTCACGGCTTTCGGCAGCAAGACCGACCTGCGCATGAGCATGCCCATCACGCTGGCCAGCGCGCAAGTGGCCAACCTGGTGCTGACGCCGGCATCCGGCGGCCAGTTGCTGAACGGATCGTTCGTGGTGCAGCAGGGCAGCAACACCGCCGCCCGCAATCCGAACGCCCGCGTGCGCCTGGCCTCGGCCGTGTCCGGCGGCACGGTGGTCAACGCCGTGACCGGCACCGGTGCCGTGATCGACAGCAGCAAGTCACCGGCGCTGGGTTTCTACACCCTCGTGCCGGCGACCAGCGCGCTGAACATCACCCTGGGCAGCGGCACGTCGGTGGTCTCGCCGGCGGCGAAGCTGACCGCGGGCGCCGACTTCACCGTGCTCGTCTACGGCGACCCGACCAGCCCGACCGCGAACCTGCTCACCGACGACAACCGCGCGCCGACCGACACCACGACCACCCGGGTGCGACTGATCAACGGTTTGAACGGCGGTGTCGGCACGCTGACCCTGGCGGCGAACAATTCGCCGATCGGCATCAACGTGCCGCTCGGCTCGGCATCGACCTACGCCTCGGTGCAGGGCGCCGCGGGCACGGCGACCACGTCGGTCACGTTCACGCTGAGTTCGTCGACCGGCGGCACGTACAACCCGCCTTACCCGGCGAACACGCTGAACACCGGCGCCACCTACAGCATCCTCGCGGGCGACAACGGCGCGAACCCGCCGCAACTGCTGATCCGGTAAACGTTTGAAAGCGGCGGCGTTCCGGTGCGTTCATGCGCAGGCGCGCCGCCGATCGGGGCCTCACACTCGGGTTGTGATCGCCTTGTTTCCGCGCCTTCCGGGTGCGACCCATCGACAGGTGCCTCGCGGTGCCTGTTTTTTCTTGTGAGCCCCACATGAAGACGTTCTTCCGTCGCCGCCCCGTCTGGGCCATCTGCTCGCTGGCACTGGCCAGTGTCTGTGCCACCGCGGCCCTGCCCGTGGGCAATGCCGAGCGCGGCCCGGTCCGCACGGCACCGGCGATCGAACCCGTCGCGACCGAAGCGCGGGTCATCGTCAAGTACAGGGCCGATTCGGCGCTGATGCGGGCCTTGTCGGCCACAGCGGCGCAGTCGACCGGGCCTCAACACGCGGCATCGCTGGCGACGCGGCTCGGGCTGACGCTCGCCGATGGCCGGGCGATCGGCGAACGCACGCAGGTCGTGCGCGGCAGCGGGCTCACATCGACCGAACTGGCCGCGCAGCTCAGTGCGCAATCCGATGTCGAGTACGCCGAGGTCGACGCGCGCAAGTACGCACTCGCCGTCACCATCAACGACCCGCTCTACCTCAACGCCGCGGCCACGCAAACGCCCGCGTCGGGCCAGTGGTACCTGCAGACGCCGACCAGCACGCTGGTCTCGGCGATCAACGCGCCCGGCGCGTGGGCCATCACGACCGGCAAGAGCAGCCTCGTGGTCGCCGACCTCGACACCGGGATCCGAGCCGATCACCCCGACCTGACCAACAAGCTGGTCGCGGGGCGAAACTTCGTCTCCACGAACGGTACATCGCAGAACGGCTGGAGCGCCGATCCGAGCGACCCCGGCGACTACACGACCACGACCAACCAGTGCAACGACGGTGCGGCGCCGCAGAACAGCAGTTGGCACGGCACGCAGACGGCCGGCATCATCGGCGCCCAGACGAACAACGGTTACGGCATGGCCAGCATCGGCCGCGACGTGATGATCCAGCCCTTGCGCGTGCTCGGCACCTGCGGCGGCTACGACTCCGACATCCAGGCCGCGATGCTCTACGCCGCGGGGATCAACGTGCCCGGCGCAGGAACCAACCCGACGCCGGCGCGGGTCATCAACATGAGCTTGGGGTCCAAAGGAGCGTGCAGCGCCGGATACCAGGATGCCGTGAATCAGTTGGCCGCGTTGCCACAGCCGGTCGTTGTCGTCGTCGCCTCGGGCAACGATGGACTGGCGCTCGGTACGCCGGCGAACTGCACCGGCGTCGTATCGGTCGTGGGCGTTCGCCACATCGGCACGAAGGTCGGCTACTCCGACCTGGGGCCGAATGCGACGATCAGCGCCCCCGCCGGCAACTGCGTGAACTCCACAGGCGCATGCCTGTACCCGATCCTGACCACCAGCAACAGCGGTTTGACCACGCCGGTCGCGGGCAGCGGCGGTGCGATCTATACGGACGGTCTGAACGATCTGTCGCTGGGCACCAGTTTCGCGACCCCGCTGGTCACGGGCACCGTCGCCTTAATGCTGTCGGCGAACCCGGCGCTGACAACCGCGCAGGTGATCTCGGCGCTGACCGGCACCGCGCGAAGTTTCCCGACCGCCGGTGCGGGCGCCGGGGTTCCGATTTGTGCGGCGACAAGCGCCACCGCCCAAAACTACGAGTGCTATTGCACGACCAGCGCCTGTGGTGCCGGACTGCTCGATGCGAGCGCTGCGGTGGCGCGTGCTGCGAGCGGCGTACCGGTCGCCAACATCGACACATTGACGACTGTTCTCGTTGGCAACTCGCTGCCCTTGAGCGGGATGTCGTCGAAGGCAAGTGCAACAACCTCGGCGATCCAGACCTACGCTTGGTCAGTTTCGTCCGGCGCGTCACTCGCCCGTTTCACCGGTGCCACCAACGCATCCACTGCGACGCTGCTCGGAACCGCGCCCGGGACAGTCGTCGTCTCGCTGACAGTGACCGACAACATGGCGGGCAAAGCCGCGACGTCGAGCACGACGCTCACGGTCGTCACGCCGACCGTCGCTGCAATCACTCCATCGGCAACCAGCGTGACCGCGGGCAGCTCCATCGGCCTCGACGGCACGGCCTCTCACACGCTGATCGGAAGCGTCGTCGGCTACCAATGGACCATCACTGCGGGTTCGTTGCTCGCGACGTTCTCCGGCGCTGTCAACACGCCGACAGTCGCGTTGCTGACCTCTGCCTCGGGCACCGTGACGGTCAGCCTGACGGTGACCGACGTTTTCGGCAAGTCGGCAACGACAAGCCAGTCGTTGACCGTCACTCCAGCACCGTCGTCCAGCGGTGGTGGGGCGATCGGGGTGAGCTGGCTGCTCGGCTGGCTCGCTTCGTTGATCGGCGTCTGGGCTGTCACGCCACGAGCACGCCGCCGCTGACGCGGCCGACGCTCACTCGCCGGCGGGTCTGGCGCAAGCGGTGAAGGGCTTGCCGATCGCCTCGGGCTTGAGCGCGGTCAACCTGGCGGCCAGCGCCGCATCGGCCTTGTCGACGCGCAGCACATGCCGGCTCGAAGCCGGCGCGAGTTCGACGACGCGCGCCGTGCGCACACCCTGCGCCGTGAACTGATCGAGCGCCTGCGTAGCCGCCTGACGCTGATCGAAACGCCCGAGCGAAAGGCCCGGTGCGAGCGCGGGCGGCTCGCCGATTTCTTCGTAGGGCAGCTTGCGGCGCTTGATCTCGTCTTCCTTCTTCGCCAGCGCCTCGCGGCTCGCGTAGCGGCCCATGTAGACGAGCCAGGTGCCGGGCTGGTCGGTCTTCACGGTCGCCCAGCTGCCGGGCGGCAGCGCGGCCTGCGCGGCCGATTGCGCGGCGGCGATCTCGGCGTCGGCGAACGGGCCTGCCTCGAGGCAGGCGAGCGCGGCAACGACCGGCTCGCCGGCGGCCTCCGGAGGCAGGATGCGCACGCTCTCCGGCCGCACCTGGCGCTGCAGGCGCTCGGGCTCGCGGTCGCCGATCGAGCGCGTGCCGACGAAGGAATCCAGCCAACCCTGCGTCCACGCGAAGAACACCCCGTTGGCGACGAGCAAGGCGAGGATCAGCGCGCGCAGCATGTCGCCGTCTTCACGCCTCTGCCGCGAGCCGTACGCTGACTTCGCCGCTGGCCACGCTGGCGATGCCGGTGGCCGATTGCAGCAGCAGCGCGCCTTGCGGCGACACGCCGCATGCGATGCCCCTGATCGGCTCGGGCGAGGTCGTGCGCACCGCGCGGCCGCGCAGCAGGTCGCGCGTGGCGAAGCGCGCGGCGAAGGCCGCGAAGCCTTCGCGCTCGAACTGCTGCAGCGCCTGCACCAGTGGCAAGGCGATCCTCGCGAGCACTGTCGGCGCCGTCACGCCGGCATCGAGCTCGTGCAGCGAAGCGAAACCGGTGCGCAGCTCGGGCGCGTCGAACGGCAGCACGTTCAGGCCGATGCCGATGATCACGAGACGCCTGGAGTCGCCACCACTGCCGGCCGAGACCGTCTCGATCAGGATGCCGCCGAGCTTGCGGCCGTTCGGGGCGCTGCGCACAGGGCCGTCCATCAGCCAGAGGTCGTTGGGCCACTTCAGGCCGATCTGCAGACCCTCGCGCTCCAGCGGCGCGAGCGCCTCGCACAGTGCGACCCCGACCGCGAGCGACAGGCCCGACCAGTCGGCTGCCGCGAGCGGCATGCCGAGCGAGAAGGTCAGCGAGGCGCCGGGCAAAGATTGCCACGGGCGACCCTGCCGGCCGCGGCCCGCGCTCTGGTGCTCGGCGACCAGCAGGCAGGGCTGCAGGTCGACCGCGCGGCGCCCGAACGCACCGCTTTCGACGCTGCGGCGTACTTGCACGCCGGCGCTCTCGGCGCGCATGTCGGGGGTGGTGCGGGCGCGTTCCAGCAGCGTCGAGTTGGTCGAGGTCGCGCGGTGCACGACCTCGACGCTCAAGCCCGGCAGCATCGGCACGAGCTGCCCCCACAGCGCCTCGGCGCCCCAGTGGATGGCGGGTTGATCTTCGAGGAGCATCGCGCGTCGGGGAGAGGGAGAGGCCTGTCGCGCCTCAGCGCTTTTTCTTCTTCGGCGCGAGCATCGTGCCGCGGCAGTTCTCGGTGCCGCAGCGGCACTCGAACTGCTTCTTCAGCTTCTTCGTGTAGGGCTCGTCGATGATCAGGCCGTAGTCGTAGAACAGCTCGGTGTCGGGCTCGATCTTCTTCAGCGCCTTGATGAAGATGCGGCCGTCGATCTCGTCGGCCTCGCAGTTCGGGGTGCAGGCGTGGTTGATCCAGCGCGATGCGTTCCCGCCGAATTTCGCGTCGATCACGTGCTTGTCGTCGACATGGAAGTAGAACGTGTGATCGGGATCCTTCGGGTCGTGCGGGTGGCGGCGCAGCGCCTCCTTCCAGGTGATCACCTCGCCGACGTATTCGATCAGCACCTCGCCCTTCTTGAGCTTGGCGGCACTGAACACGCCCTTGCCGTGCACGCCGGACTTGCGCACCTGGATGCGCTTACCGTTCGTCTTGGGCTTCGTTGCGGTCGACTCAGGTGCGGGGCTGCTCGCGGCGCTGGCTTGCGTCATCGGATTCTTTATGTACATTGAAATCATGGGTGCGCGCGTGTGCGTGTGCGTGTGCATGCGCGCGAGAAGCCCGGATTGTATTGATGCGGGGCGAGACACCCGCGAACCGTGAAAGAAACATGACCAAGTCACTGATCATTGCCGAGAAGCCCTCCGTCGCCCAGGACATCGTGCGCGCGCTGACGCAGACCGCAGGCAAGTTCGACAAGCACGACGAATACTTCGAGAGCGAGGGCTACCTCGTCACCTCGGCCGTCGGTCACCTGCTCGAGATCAAGGCGCCCGAAGAGTTCGACGTCAAGCGCGGCAAGTGGAGCTTCGCGAACCTGCCGGTGATCCCGCCGCACTTCGACCTGAACCCGATCGACAAGAGCAAGGGGCGGCTCGGCGCGATCATGAAGCTCGTCAAGCGCAAGGACGTGAGCGAGCTGATCAACGCCTGCGACGCGGGCCGCGAGGGCGAGCTGATCTTTCGCCTGATCCAGCAGCACAGCAAGAGCAAGCACCCGGTGCGCCGCCTTTGGCTGCAGAGCATGACGCCGGCCGCGATCCGCGACGGCTTCGAGCACCTGCGCAGCGACAAGCAGATGCTGCCGCTGGCCGACGCGGCGCGTTGCCGCAGCGAGGCCGACTGGCTCGTCGGCATCAACGGCACGCGCGCGATGACGGCGTTCAACTCGCGCGACGGCGGCTTCTTCCTGACCACGGTCGGCCGCGTGCAGACGCCCACGCTGTCGATCATGGTCGAGCGCGAGGAGAAGATCCGCAAGCACGTCTCGCGCGACTACTGGGAGCTGAAGGCCACCTTCGCGGCGCAGGCCGGCGAGTACGAAGGCAAGTGGTTCGACCCGAAGTGGAAGAAGAACCCGGACGACCCCGAGCAGCGCGCCGACCGCATCTGGAACGCGCACGATGCGAAGGCGATCGCCGACGCGGCGCGCGGCCAGCCGGCCAGCGTGACCGAAGAGGCCAAGCCCAGCACGCAGAGCGCCCCCGGCCTGTACGACCTGACCACGCTGCAGCGCGAGGCGAATTCACGCCTGGGCTTCTCGGCCAAGACCACGCTCTCGATCGCGCAGGCGCTGTACGAGAAGCACAAGGTGCTGACCTACCCGCGGACCGACAGCAAGCACCTGCCGGAAGACTATGTCGACGTCGTCAAGCAGACGATGAAGATGATCTCGACCGAAGACATGCCCGGCCCGCTGCGTGCGCTCGCGGTGCACGCGAAGACCGCGATCAAGGAAGGGTTCGTCAAACCGAACAAGAAGATCTTCGACAACGCGAAGGTCTCGGACCACTTCGCGATCATCCCGACGCTGCAGGCACCGAAGAGCCTCAGCGAGATCGAGGCGAAGCTGTACGACATGGTCGTGAAGCGCTTCCTCGCGGTGTTCTTCCCGTCGGCCGAGTTCATGGTGACGACGCGGATCTCGACCGTGAAGGCCGCTGATAGGGAACACAAGTTCCAGACCAACGGCAAGGTGATGGTCAAGCCGGGTTGGCTCGCCGTCTACGGCCGCGAGGCGCAGGAAGACGATGCGAACCTGGTCGCGGTGGCGGCCGGCGAGATCGTGCGCACCGAAGACGTCGCCGTGAACCCGCTCAAGACCAAGCCGCCGGCGCGCTACACCGAGGCCACGCTGCTGAGCGCGATGGAAGGCGCCGGCAAGCTGATCGACGACGACGAGCTGCGCGAGGCGATGTCGGAGAAGGGCCTGGGCACGCCGGCGACTCGTGCGGCGATCATCGAAGGGCTGATCTACGAGAAATACATCCACCGCGACGGGCGTGACCTGGTGCCGGGCGCGAAGGCGTTTCAGCTGATGACGCTGCTGCGCGGCCTCGGCGTCGAAGACCTGACCAAGCCCGAGCTGACCGGCAACTGGGAGTTCCAGTTGTCGGAGATGGAGAAGGGCAAGCTCGAGCGCGAGACCTTCATGGCCGAGATCGCCGCGATGGCCGAGCGCATCGTCAAGAAGGCCAAGGAGTACGACCGCGACACCATCCCCGGCGACTACGCGACGCTGGCGGCACCGTGCCCGAACTGCAGCGGCGTCGTGAAGGAGAACTACCGCCGCTTCGCGTGCACCGGCGTGCCCGGGAAGAGCGAGGCTTGCGGCTTCTCGATCAGCAAGATCCCGGGCAGCCGCGCATTCGAGTTGGACGAGGTCGAGAAATTCCTGACCGACAAGAAGATCGGGCCGCTCGAAGGATTCCGTTCGAAAGCGGGCTGGCCGTTCACCGCCGAACTCAAGCTCGCGTTCGACGACGAGATCAAGAACTGGAAGCTCGAATTCGACTTCGGCGAAGACAGCAAGCGCGAAGGCGAATCCGGTGAGCCGATCGACTTCTCGGGCCAGGAGTCGCTCGGCGTCTGCCCGAAGGATCAGGGCCATGTCTACGAGCACGGCACGAGCTACGTCTGCGAGCACGCGGTCGGCGCCAACGTGACCTGCGACTTCAAGAGCGGCAAGATCATCCTGCAGCAGCCGGTGGCGCGCGAGCAGATGAGCAAGCTGCTGGAGACCGGCAAGACCGACCTGCTCGAAGGCTTCGTCTCGAACAAGACGCGCCGCAAGTTCAAGGCGCGCCTGGCTTACGACAAGAAGGAAGGCAAGGTCAGCTTCGAGTTCGAGCCGCGTGCACCGCGCGCGCCAGCGGCGGCGAAGAAGGCGGCCGCGAAGAAGACCGCGGCCTGAAGCCGCGCACCGCGGCGGTCAGGGCATCGACATGACCGCCGCTGTCGCGACCAGCTCGTTGAGCAGCGCCATCGAGACCTTGCCCGTCACTGCGTAGGGGTCGAGCACGGCCTTCTCCGAATACTTCAGAAGCAGCGCGGGGTTCAGCCGACCCATGTTGACCTGCCCCATCGACCAGCCCGCGAAGCCGCGCTCGGCGATGTCTTCGTAGCTGAGCAGCACGACCTCGCCGTGGCGCGGGTCGGCGGCGATGCGGTTGTAGAGCTTGCTCACCTGCGAGCGCCCGCCCTCGAGCACCTGCAGGAAGATGTTGCCCGAGAAGCACAGCACGCCGGTCACGCCCAGGGCGGGGTTGTTCTGTGTCGACTTCTTCAGGATCGCGCTCAGCACCTCGGGGCGCACGGTTTCGGTCGCGCGGCTCGCATACATCAGTCGGACCAGCATGGTGGTTTCCTCAAACTTTCTTGCTGAGCAACGACAAGAACTCGCGTCGCAGGTTGGCGTCTTTCAGGAAGGCCCCGCGCATCACGCTGTTCGTCATCATCGATTCGTCGTCTTTCACGCCGCGCCAGTGCATGCAGAAGTGATCGGCTTCCATCACGATCGCCAGCCCGTCGGGTTTGACTCGTTCATGCAATTCGTTGGCCAGCATCGTGACCGCCTCTTCCTGGATCTGCGGGCGGCTCATGATCCAGTCGCATATGCGCGCGTATTTGCTCAGGCCGATCAGGTTCGAGTGCTCGTTCGGCAGGATGCCGATCCAGACCTTGCCCATGATCGGGCACAGGTGGTGCGAGCAGGCGCTGCGCACCTTGATCGGGCCGACGATCATCAGCTCGTTCAGGCGCGAGGCGTTCGGGAACTCGGTGACCGCAGGCATCGGCACGTAGCGGCCGCGGAACACCTCGGTCAGGAACATCTTGGCGACGCGCTTGGCGGTCTCGTTCGTGTTGTGATCGCTCTCGGTATCGATCACCAGCGCGCGCAGCACCTCCTGCATCTTGGCCTCGACCTCGGTGCGCAACTCGTCGATCTCGCCTTCCTCGATGAAGGCCGAGATGTTGTCGTTGGCGTGAAAGCGGCAGTCGGCGCCCACCAGCCGGTAGCGGATGCGCTCCGACGCTGCGAGTTGGCCCAGGTCTTCTTCGGTTCTGAATATCGGTGTCGGTTGTTCGCCGCGCATGCATGCTTTCCTGGCTTTACGTGCGGCAAGCGTAACGCAGCGGCGCCTTCATCCCGGCCGGCCGGAAAGCAGACCGTAGACTGCGCGCGGTGAACCTGCCTGCCCAGCCCGCCTCTTCTGTCACTGCCAGCCACGCGCTGCCCCTCGCCAGACTCCTGAACCACACCGCCGATGCCGTGCAGGCCGTGCGCGCCGGGCAATCGCTGAACGCGGCACTGGCGAATTGCCCGGCCGCGGCGCGGCCCGGTACGCAGGCGCTGAGCTTTCACGCGCTGCGATGGCTCGGTGCGGCGCAGGCACTGCGCACGCAACTCGCCCCCAAGGCGCCGCCACCGAAGGTCGATGCGCTGCTGTTGACCGCGCTGGCACTGCTCTGGCCGCAGGCCGAGGCACCGTATGCCGAGCACACGCTGGTCGACCAGGCGGTGGACGCTGCGCGCCAGCGTGCCCGGCAAAGCGCGGCCTTCGTCAACGCGGTGTTGCGGCGCTTCCTGCGCGAGCGCGACGCGCTCGTCGCGGCGTCCTTGCGCGACCCGCTGGCGCGCTTCAATCATCCGCTGTGGTGGGTCGATCGGCTCCGGGCCGATTGGCCCGAGCGCTGGCAGGCGATCGTCGACGCCGACAACCAGCGCCCACCGATGAGCCTGCGCGTGAACGCGCGCCGCAGCGATGCGGCGGGCTATGTCGCGCGGCTCGCCGAAGCCGGCATCGCGGCGGAAGCGATCGGCGCGCAGGCCGTGCGGCTGGTGCAGCCGTGCCCGGTGACACGGCTGCCCGGCTTTGCAGAGGGCGACGTGTCGGTTCAGGATGCGGCCGCGCAACGTGCTGCGCCCCTGTTGATCGGAACAGGCCTGGCGCCCGGCGCGCGCGTGCTCGACGCCTGTGCCGCCCCGGGCGGCAAGACCGCGCACCTTCTGGAGCTGGCCGACCTCGACGTGCTCGCGCTCGACAGCGACCCGGCGCGCCTGACCCGTGTCCACGACACGCTGGCGCGCCTGGGCCTGACGGCGAAGACCGTCGCCGCCGATGCCGGATCGCCTGCCAGTTGGTGGGACGGGCGCCCGTTCGACGCGATCCTGCTCGACGCCCCGTGCAGCGCCGCCGGCATCGTGCGCCGCCACCCCGATGTGCGCTGGCTGCGCCGCGCGGGCGACATCGCAGCCCTCGCGGCGATCCAGGCGCGCCTGCTCGATGCCTTGTGGCCGCTGCTGGCGCCGGGCGGCCGGCTGCTTTACTGCACCTGCTCGGTCTTCAAGGCCGAAGGCCAGGACCAGATCGACGCTTTTTTGCAACGCCAAGCGGGCGCCACGCTGGCCGACAGCCCGGCATCGCCCGGGCACCTGCTGCCGCTGCCCGACAATGCAGACGAGCGCCCGGTGCACGAAATCAGTGTGGCCGCCGACGGTTTTTTCTACTCCCTGATCGAGAAGACAGCCTGACCCCATGCACTGCGCGCCCCCCCAACACGGCGACACACGGCCCGGCGCCCTGCGGCGCGGGGGGTGGTCGGCGTTGGCCGCCTGGGTGTTGCTGGCGCTTTGGCTGGTGGCCGCGCCGGTGGTTCGTGCGGCGGAAACCGATCTGACCAGCTTCGAGCTCACCCACTCCGAAGAGGGCGTGTTCCTCAGCTACACCGTCGATCTCGAACTTTCGCGCAGCGTCGACGACGCGCTCAGCAAGGCGGTGCCGCTGTTCTTCGTCGCCGAGGCCGAGCTGTTCCGAAACCGCTTCTATTGGCGCGACCAGCGCATCGGCTATGCGATCCGGCGTTGGCGCATCGTGTTCCAGCCGCTCACGTCGACCTACCGCGTCACCTTCGACGGCGGCATCAGCCAGAACTACGCGAGCCGCTCCGAAGCCTTCGCGGCGATCAGCCGCAACGTGCGCTGGAAGATCGCCGAAGGCCCGCAGATCGACGAGAACAGCCGCCAGTACGTCGAGTTCAGTTTCAAGCTCGACACTTCCCAGCTGCCGCGGCCGATGCAGATCGGCATCGGCGGGCAGGCCGACTGGACGATCTCGGTCCAGCGCACGCAGAAGATCAACTGAGCTCGATCGTGACCAAATCGCAGCGCTGGGCGTGGCTGATCTCGACGGTCGCGGTGACCGGCGCCGGCCTGGTTCTCGCGTTCCTGCTCTCGATCGCGACCAACGAACCGGCGCTGTACGAGCGGCACTACGTCTGGCTGTTCTGGGTCAACGTCATCGTCGCCGCGCTGCTCGTGCTGGTGATCTGCATCGCCGGCGTGCGCCTGGTGCTGCGCCTGAAGCGCGGCAAGTTCGGCAGCCGGCTGCTGCTCAAGCTCGCGGCGATCTTCGCGCTCGTCGGCGTGGTGCCGGGGCTGCTGATCTACACCGTGAGCTATCAGTTCGTTTCGCGCAGCATCGAGAGCTGGTTCGACGTCAAGGTCGAGACCGCGCTCGACGCCGGCCTCAACCTCGGCAAGAGCACGATCGACTCGATCGTCATCGATGTCGCGACCAAGACGCGCCTGGCCGCCGAGCGCCTCGGCGAGATCCCCGGAGCAGCGCAGCCGCTCGCGCTCGAGCGCCTGCGCGAGCAGCTCTCGGCGCAAGACATCGCGATCGTCGACAAGGTCGGCCAGACGCTTTTCGGCACCAGCAGCAACCCGACCCGGCTGATGCCCGACCGGCCCTCGCAAACGCTGCTGCGCCAGGCGCGCAACCAGCGTGTCGTCAGCGAGCCGCTGGGGCTGGACGAAGACGCCACCACGGGCACCGGTGTCAACAGCGCCCGCGTGCGCGCGATCGCGTTCATCCCGACCACCACCTTCGCGCTCGGCGAAGACGAGCGCTACCTGCTCGTGACGCAGCCGCTGCCGCGCACGTTGACCGTGAACGCGCTCGCCGTTCAAACCGCCTACCGCGAGTACCAGCAGCGCGCACTGCAGCGCGGCGGTTTGCGCAAGATGTACATCGGCACGCTGACGCTCGCGCTGGTGCTCGCGGTGTTTGGCGCGCTGCTGCTCGCCGCCACGCTCGGCAACCAGCTCGCGCGGCCGCTGCTGCTGCTCGCCGAAGGCATGCGCCAGGTGGCGGGCGGCGACCTCAGCAGCAAGCCGGTGTTCGCCTCGCGCGACGAACTCGGTGGCCTCACGCGCTCGTTCGCCGACATGACGACGCAGCTCTCGGAGGCGCGCGAGCTGGTGCAGCGCAGCGTGGTGCAGGTCGAAGGCGCGCGCGCCAACCTGCAGACGATTCTCGACAACCTGACCGCCGGCGTGATCGTGTTCGATCGGCGCGGCAACATCGACACCGTGAACCCCGGCGCGACCCGCATCATGCGGCTGCCGCTGTCGGCCTACCGCGGCCAGCGCCTGGCCGATGTGCCCGGACTGGCCGAGTTCGCACAGGCGGTGGGTCAGCGCTTCGAGCTTCACAGTACCAGCCCCGAGGCCGGCGAACGCGACCACTGGCAGGATTCGTTCGAGCTGCAGCCGCCGGCGCAGCACGCCCGCGAACAAGTCTTCGAAAGGGCGTCTATCACGCTGCTGGTGCGCGGCGCCGCGATGCCGCAGGGCGCCACGCTGATGGTCTTCGACGACATCACCGAGCTCGTCTCGGCGCAGCGCAGCGAGGCCTGGAGCGAGGTCGCGCGGCGCCTGGCGCACGAGATCAAGAACCCCCTGACGCCGATCCAGCTCTCGGCCGAACGCCTGGAGCACAAGCTCGGGCCCAAGCTCGAAGGTGCCGATCAGGCGATGTTGGCGCGCTCGGTCGGTACCATCGTCAACCAGGTGCAGGCGATGAAGACGCTGGTCAACGAGTTCCGCGACTACGCCCGCTTGCCGGCCGCGCACCTGATCCCGATCGACGTGAATGCGCTTGTCGCGGAAGTGCTGGGCTTGTACGGGGCAGCACAGGAGGCCGGTCAGCTGCATGCCGACCTCGCGCCGGCGCTGCCGCTGATCGTCGGCGACAGCACGCAGCTGCGTCAGGTCATCCACAACCTCGTGCAGAACGCACTCGACGCCGTCGCCGAGCAGCCCGACGGCCGGGTGCGCGTCAGCACCGAAGTGGCGCGCACCGAGCAGGGCGAGCTGCGCGCGGTGCGGTTGCAGGTGATCGACAACGGGCCGGGCTTCTCCGACAAGGTGCTCAAGCGCGCGTTCGAGCCATACGTGACGACCAAGAGCAAGGGCACCGGCCTGGGCCTCGCGGTCGTCAAGAAGATCGCCGACGAGCACGGGGCACGCGTGCGCATCGTCAACCTCGGCACCGGCGTCGAAGGCGACGCGGCCGGCGGTTTGCCGCGCGGGGCGCAAGTCTCGCTATCATTCGCGAAATTCGCCCCCGGAGCCGGCACCTCCCCGCCCCCTGCAATCAGCACAGAATCACAAGGCACCCCGGCCGCTTCCGGAGCGCACCAGTCCAGTGAAACGGAGAAATCGGATGTGCGTGAGCCCCTGGCGGCGCTGCAATCAAGGCGCCCAGCGGAGCCTGGTTGAAACCCGGCGAGCACTGGCAACGCGGAGTGCGGCGCCGCCAGGGGCTCACCCTTCGGGCCGGGGCGCCAAGGGGTGGCTGGGCGTCGTTGCGCTGTTTGCCCAGGCCCACGCCTGGGCCGCGCAACGCGCCTACCCCAGCCACCCCTTGGCACCCTGGCGCACATCCGATTTCTCCGTTTCACTGGACTAGGTACTCATGGCCACCATTCTTGTAGTCGACGACGAACTGGGCATCCGCGCCCTGTTGTCGGAAATCCTTGCCGACGAAGGCCACACGATCGAGCTCGCCGAAAACGCCGCGCAGGCCCGCGCGTGCCGCGATCGGTTGCGGCCCGACCTCGTCCTGCTCGACATCTGGATGCCCGACGTCGACGGCATCACCTTGCTCAAGGAATGGGGCGCGACCTCGATGCTGACGATGCCCGTCATCATGATGAGCGGCCACGGCACGATCGACACCGCGGTCGAGGCGACCAAGTTCGGCGCGATGGCCTTCCTCGAAAAGCCGATCACGTTGCAAAAGCTGTTGCGTGCCGTGGAACAGGGGCTGGCCAAGCCGGCTTCGCGCACGGCCGCGCAACTGAACTCGCCGCACCACGGCGCCGGCGAAAACGGTCTGACGGTTGAAGCCGCGATGACCGGCGGCGCGATGCTGCCGACGATGCCGATGATGCTCGGGCCGCAGTCCGAGCAGAGCTTCGACCTGGATCGCCCACTGCGCGAGGCGCGCGACGCATTTGAGAAGAGCTACTTCGAGTTCCACTTGGCGCAAGAGAACGGCAGCATGACGCGCGTCGCCGAGAAGACTGGCCTGGAGCGCACGCACCTGTACCGCAAGCTCAAGCAACTCGGCGTCGACCTCTCGCGCAACAAGCGCGGTGGCGCCATTTGAGGCGAGCCTGTTCGCGTCGGCTATAATCGTCGGCTCACGGCCTGGTAGCTCAGTTGGTAGAGCAGCGGATTGAAAATCCGCGTGTCGGTGGTTCGATTCCGCCCCAGGCCACCAGAAATTCATGAGTGTTATCAAGCACTTAGAGAAGCGGCGGCTACGAAAGTGGTCGTCGTTTTGCGTTTATACGCAGGTTTCTGGCAGCGTTCTGGCAGGCACGACAGGAAACCATTGCGCGTCACTGCGCGCGACGGTGTTCTGTTGCGGTTTGTCGCGAACCAAACCCGTCCGCCAAGCGGGCACTGACGGCCCTGGTGCGTGAAGCAAATCACGGCGATGAGCGTATGCGGCCGAAAGCGGGTGAATCTCTTCAATAGTGCGGTTCTGGGCCGACGTTAAGCACCGGGCGTCACAGAAACTCCGCCTTTATCTTGGCCGCCTCGCCGGCGAGCTTGGTCAGTCGGGTGGCCTGCCCCATGACGAAATCACGGAGTTGACCGGCGAAGGCGCGCTCGCCATCGTCGATGTAGTCGCCCGCCAAGGCCTGTTCCGGCGCGTGTTCCATCGCCAGCTTGGCCAGCCGCGCAGCCTCGCGTTTGAGCAGGTTCCGGTCGACCCCGCATCGCTGCGCAAAGTCGGCCAGCTGAAACGCCCCCACCTCGGCCAGCGAGAACGCATCGCCCCAGGCCATGGCCAACTCGTGGTCGATGCCCGCGTACTGAACCACGCTGACGAGGTCGTACCAAGGCGCCGGGTCGAGCCCCTCGCGACGAACGAAGAACGAGAAGTTCTTGCCATGTGCGTCGCAGTTGCCAATCAGGAACTGAAACAAGGCCCACCTCAGCAAGGTCATGCGTGCCACGGCCTTGTTGACGGTCTGCTCCACACGCTCGAACAACATCTCGAAGCTCACGCCCTCTCGGATGTTGCGTACGTGCTCGCCACTCCCCAGGTTCCGCTCGTACTTGAAGCTCTCGGGCAGGTCCGAGGCCTGACAGGCGTCGATGATGTGCAGGCGCTGGACGGTGGGCTCGTTCGCGCCATCCGCGGCACCTTCCTCGACACCTTGCACGACAACGCGGTCGAAGCGGCGGACGACGAGTACCGGCCTCGGTGTCCGATAGATGCCGACCTCCGCGACCGGCAGCTTCATGCGCCGAGCCAAGGACATGCAGAAGTGTTCGTTGACGACCAAATGCGGCGTCACCTGACGCGCGGGGTCGGGTTTGAGGATGTGCGTCGATGCCAATGGCGGCTCGACCAAGAACATCCGTCCTTCGTCGCTCAGCGGGTGGTCCAGGTAGACCGGCAATTTGTCCTGCACGCCCGCGATGGAGATGCGGACCTTGCCATCCCAGACCGCCAGCGGAATCTCGTCGCGTTCGGCGATTCGCTTGTCCAATTCCTCGCGGGTCACTTCACGCGGCGGCTTGGCGGCGACGACGGGCGGCACTTCATCCGAGCGCCAGAACCGGAACGCCCCCGTGGTCTCCGTCCCCAGCGCACTGATGAGCGCGTAGATGTTCGACTTGGAGACGCGGTAGGTCGTGGCCGTGATGTCGAGCGCTCGGCCCTCGGGCAGCAGGTTCTCCACGAACCGCTTCACGGCACCGACGGCATAGCCATCCGCCGACGGCTGGAGGGGCAGCGCGGGCGACAGTGGAAACGCCCCGGGCGCCGCGGCCCAGTCGGCGTCGTAGTCCAGCGACCACCGGTCGTTCAAGGCCTCGTAGCCAAGCGTCGCGACCTTCCGGCCATCGGCCCAGAGGTTGAGCGCATGCGGTGCAAGTGGGGACTCGGTGGCCGAGTTCATCGCTGCTCCGGACGGTCGACGCCGGTACGCGAGACGGGCTGCATCGTCGGATGGTCCTTGGGCCCGAGCACGAGTGCGAGCCCCAGGCTGTCCAAGACCGCCAGCAGCTTGTCCAGTCGCACGGAGCCCTTGCCGTTCTCGAGGCGGGAGAGCAGGTCGACCGAGACGCCGCTCAAAGATGCCGCATCATCAATGCGCAGTGACTGTGCCCGACGACGAGTTCGGATGGCCGGTCCCAAGGCGCCGGCGTCCGTGACGCGCAGGAGTTCGGGTGGTGGGGCGGGAGGACTGGTAGTCATTTCGGAATTCCCGGGATGGACGCCCTTGGCTTGATGACGAAGGATTAATTTCTTGAATTCCGAAATCATGCCACATCTGAGCAACTACAAGTGGGTAATTCATCAAACTCCGAAATTTTCACTACTCCTCTTGCTCGGATATTGCTGCAACTTAAATTCCGAAACACGCTCGCCTACAGGTAACGGCACCGGCGAGGGCGAATTGCCGCTGTGGAAAGGCTGTTGCTGCACACAGGACGGGTGCATCAGCCGGTTGCCAAGCGTGTAAGAAATCCTGGCAGGTTTCTGGCAGAAGTATCAGGAAACGAGTGCTGATGGCCGGGGGCGCGGACGATTTCTTGGACTACTTCAAGGGGTAGTTCATGTTCTCGTACGACGATCGACTGCGAACCGTTCAGCTCTGCATCAAGCTGGGCAAGCGGGTTGGACTGACCATCCGCCAGCTTGGCTATCCGACTAAGAACGCGCTCAAGGCCCGGCATCGGGCGTACGAGCAGCGTAACGGCCTGTCCGAGGGCTACGTCCGTGGCCCCAAGTACACGCAGGCCCAGAAGGACTTGGCTGTCGATCACTTTGTGAGCAGCGGTCGCTGCATCGCGGTGACGATCAAGGCGCTGGGCTATCCGTCCAGTTCCCTGCTTGCCAGCTGGATTCGGCAGGTGCATCCGGAGCTGCCGCCGCGCGTGGGGCATGCCCACGAAGCGCTGTCATCAGCGGCCAAGCAGTCCGCGGTCATGGCGTTGTGCTTGCGACGGGGAAGTGCGCAGGCGGTGGCAGAGGAACTCGGCGTTTCCAGGCCTTCGCTGTACTCGGCGACGCGCGGCCAGACGTTGACCGGAAATCCCGCCGGCAAGCGACGCTCCACAGCCTGCAGAGCATCATCGACCTGCTCGACCGGCGTCCTCCATCCAAACAGCCTCAAAAACCGCGCCAGCGTTCAGGAAGAAGGCAATGGCACCGGGTCGACTGCCGGACTTGACATGAAACTTCCGGGGCTTGCTCGACGCGACGCTATGTGAGAAGATAGTTTATAAGTCAATCATTTATAAATCATCAAGTGCGTCGCGGTGCTTGCGGCGAGGTCACAGGAGACAGCATGAACATCGTTTGCATCGGCGGTGGCCCGTCGGGCCTGTACTTCGCGCTGCTGATGAAGCAACAGAACCCGTCGCACGAGGTGACGGTGGTCGAGCGCAACCGGCCCTACGACACCTTCGGCTGGGGCGTCGTGTTCTCCGACCAGACGCTGGGCAACCTGCAGGCGGCCGATCCGGTCAGTGCCGCGCAGATCCTCGACGCGTTCAACCACTGGGACGACATCGAGGTCAACATCCGCGGCGCCAAGTTGCGTTCGGGCGGGCACGGCTTCTGCGGCATCGGCCGCAAGCGCCTGCTCAACATCCTGCAGCGGCGCTGCGAAGAGGTGGGCGTGAAGCTCGTCTTCGAGGCCGACGTGCAGAGCGAAGACGACTATTCCGAAGCCGACCTGATCATCGCCTGCGACGGCCTGAACAGCCGCATCCGCACCCGCCACGCCGACACCTACCAGCCCGACATCGACATGCGCGATTGCCGCTTCGTCTGGCTCGGCACGAACAAGCTCTTCGACGCGTTCACGTTCGCGTTCGAGGAGACCGAGTGGGGCTGGTTCCAGGCGCATGCCTACCGCTTCGACGACAGCACCTCGACCTTCATCGTCGAGGCGCCGGAGCGCGTCTGGCGCGCCGCCGGGCTCGAGACGATGGAGAAGGAAGACGCGATCGCCTTCTGCGAGAAGCTGTTCGCCAAGCACCTCGATGGCCATGCGCTGATCTCGAACGCGACCCACCTGCGCGGCTCGGCGCAGTGGATCCGCTTCCCGCGCGTGGTCTGCAAGCGCTGGGTACACCACGACGGCCGCCGTCCGATCGTGCTGATGGGCGATGCCGCGCACACGGCGCATTTCTCGATCGGTTCGGGCACCAAGCTCGCGCTCGAAGACGCGATCGAGCTGGCGCGATGCATCGGCCGGCAGCCGAACGATCTCGCGGCCGCGCTGCAGCAATACGAGGACGTGCGCAGCATCGAAGTGCTGCGCATCCAGAACGCCGCGCGCAACTCGACCGAATGGTTCGAGCACGTCGACCGCTACGTCAACCTGCCGCCCGAGCAGTTCGCCTACTCGCTTCTGACGCGCAGCCAGCGCATCAGCCACGAGAACCTGCGCGTGCGCGACAAGGCCTACGTCGAGGGCTTCGAGGATTGGATCGCCGAACGCGCGGGCGTGGGCCGCGGGCCGTCGAACGCGGCGGTGCCGCCGATGTTCACGCCGTTCAGCGCGCGCGGCACCACGCTGAAAAATCGGATCGTCGTTTCGCCGATGGCGCAGTATTCGAGCGTCGACGGCCTGCCGGGCGACTACCACCTGGTGCACCTCGGTGCGCGCGCGATGGGCGGCGCGGGCATGGTCGTCGTCGAGATGACCTGCCCCTCGCCCGATGCCCGCATCACCCCCGGCTGCCCCGGGCTGTGGAACGCGGCGCAGCGCGACGGCTGGCGGCGCATCGTCGATTTCGTGCACGCCAACAGCGATGCAAGAATCGCGATCCAGCTCGGCCATGCCGGCGCCAAGGGCTCGACGCGGCTCGCGTGGGAAGGCATCGACCAGCCGCTCGCGCAAGGCAACTGGCCGTTGATCTCGGCCTCACCTCAGCAGTACCTCGACGGCGTCAGCGACTGGTCGCGCGCAATGACCCGCGACGACATGGACCGTGTGCGCGAAGACTTCGTTCGCTCGACGCGCTACGCCGCCGAGGCCGGCTTCGACTGGCTCGAACTTCACTGCGCGCACGGCTACCTGCTGTCGTCGTTCATCTCGCCGCTCACCAACCAGCGCAGCGACGACTACGGCGGCACGCTCGCGAACCGCCTGCGCTACCCGCTCGAGGTCTTCGCGGCCGTGCGCGCGGCCTGGCCCGAGCACCTGCCGATCTCGGTGCGCATCTCGGCCAGCGACTGGGTCGAGGGCGGCATCACGGCCGACGACGCGGTCGAGATCGCGCGGGCCTTCAAGGCCGCCGGCGCCGACCTGATCGACTGCTCGTCGGGCCAGGTCAGCAAGCAGGAGCAACCGGTGTTCGGCCGGATGTTCCAGACCCCGTTCGCCGACCGGGTGCGCAACGAGGCCGGCATCGCGACGATCGCGGTCGGCGCGATCTCCGAGGCCGACCACGTCAACAGCATCATCGCCTCCGGCCGCGCCGATCTGTGCGCGGTCGCCCGGCCGCACCTCGCGAACCCGGCGTGGACTCTGATGGAGTCGGCCAAGATCGGCTACACCGATGTGCCGTGGCCGAAGCAGTACCGGGCGGCGAAGTCGCAGCTCGAACGCAACCTCGAGCGCGAGCGGGCCGCGGCGGCGCAGGCGGCGGGCGCATCCCCGGTCGAGCAAGCCAACCGTGCGCTCGGTGTCTGAATGGGTGCCGCGCCGCTTCTCGGTGGGCGACACGCGCTGGTCACCGGTGCTGCGAGAGGCATCGGCGCGGAGATCTGCCGCTGGCTGGCCGACAACGGTGCGGCGGTGACCCTGCTGGGGCGCCAGCGCGAATCGCTCGAACGGGCGGCGCGCAGTTTGAGCGGGGCGGGGCACGGTGTCGTCGTCGCGGACGTGACCGCTGCCGGCGAAGTCGGCGCCGCCTTCGGCCTGGCGCGACTGGCGCGTGGCCCGATCGACATTTTGATCAACAACGCCGGACAGGCCGAGAGCGCACCGTTCGGCAAGACCTCTGCGGAACTCTGGGATCGTATGCTGGCGGTCAACCTGACCGGAACCTTCCATTGCGCCCAGGCAGCACTTCCCGACATGCTGGCCTCAGCGCATGGTCGCATCGTCAACATCGCCAGCACCGCCGGCCAGCGTGGTTATGCCTATGTCACGGCCTACACGGCCGCGAAACACGGCGTGATCGGATTGACGCGCGCGCTGGCGCTGGAGGTGGCCGACAAGGGCGTGACCGTGAACGCCGTGTGCCCGGGCTACACCGAGACCGACCTCCTGCGCGAAAGCATCGCCAACGTCGTCTCGAAGACGGGTCGCAGCGAGCGCGAAGCACGGGCCGATTTCGCGGCCGGCAACCCGCAGCGGCGCCTGATCCAGCCCGCCGACGTGGCGAGCACGGTGGGCTGGCTGTGCGGAGAAGACGCCGGCGCCATCACCGGCCAGTCGGTTTCCGTGTCCGGCGGCGAGGTCATGTGACGGGAGTATTCGAACGATGAGACACAACGACGTTTCCCACCACCTGCTCAGCGAAGCGCAAGAGCTCGGCCACGAGGCGCGTGCCGGCAAAGGCGATCACGCGATGCTCAAGCTGTGGCTGCGCATGCTCGCGTGCACGACTCAGATCGAGACCGAGATCCGCACCCGGCTGCGCGAGCGTTTCGGCATCTCGCTCGCGCGCTTCGACTACATGGCGCAGCTCTACCGCTACAGAGACGGCCTGAAGATGCGCGCGCTGTCGCGCTACCTGATGGTGACCGGCGGCAACGTCACCGGTCTGACCGACGAGCTCGAGCGCGACGGCATGGTGGTGCGCGAGGCCAGCCCCGACGACCGCCGCGCCTGGATCGTCAGCCTCACACCGCAGGGCCGCGCGGCCTTCGCGGCGATGGCGAACGAGCACGAGCAGTGGGTGCTCGAATTGCTCGCCGGGCTCGATGCCACGGCGGCCGAGCAACTCTACGGGCACCTCGGCGCGCTGCGCGTGCACCTGGTGCGCAACGATCAGAAATCGGAGGACAAGGCATGACGGATTCACAATCGCGTGTCGACCCGGCGCTCATCGCCGGCAACCACCAGCAACTCGCGGCTTACCCGGCGAAGCACTTCAAGTGGGAAGCGGCCGGCGGTGTCGCCACGCTGACGCTGAACCGCCCCGACCGCAAGAACCCGCTGACCTTCGACTCCTACGCCGAACTGCGCGACCTGTTCGTGCGGCTGAAGTACGCGACCGACATCCACGCGATCGCGCTCGTCGGTGCCGGCGACAACTTCTGCTCGGGTGGCGACGTGCACGAGATCATCGGCCCGCTGGTGCGCCTGAAAGCGCCCGAACTGCTGATGTTCACGCGCATGACCGGCGACCTGGTCAAGGCGATGCGTGGCTGCCCGCAACCGATCGTCGCCGCGATCGACGGCGTGTGCGCCGGCGCGGGCGCGATCATGGCGATGGCCTCCGACATGCGGCTGGGCACCGCGCGCAGCAAGACCGCGTTCCTGTTCAACCGTGTCGGCCTGGCTGGTTGCGACATGGGCGCGTGCGCGATCCTGCCGCGTCTGATCGGCCAGGGCCGCGCGAGCGAGCTGCTCTACACCGGCCGCTCGCTGGGCGGCGAGGAGGCCGAGCGATGGGGGTTCCTGAACCGGCTGTGCGAGCCGGCCACGCTGCTCGCCGACGCGCAGGCCCTCGCACGCGACCTCGCCGCCGGGCCGACCTTCGCGAACGGCATCACCAAGACCATGCTGCACCAGGAGTGGAGCATGACGATCGAGCAGGCGATCGAGGCCGAGGCGCAGGCGCAGGCGATCTGCATGTTGACCGAAGACTTCTCGCGGGCGTACCACGCGTTCGTCGCGAAGGGCAAACCGCGCTTCGAGGGGAACTGACGTGAGCGACCGGCACTATCTGGATTGGCCGTTCTTCGAGGACCGCCACCGTGCGCTCGCGCAGTCGCTGGACGACTGGGCCAAGCAGCACATCGCGCCAACGCACGGCGCCGATGTCGACGCGCAATGCCGCGGCCTCGTCAGGCAACTCGGCGAAGCCGGCTGGTTGACGCACGCGGTTGCCGGCACCGCGCACGGCGGGCATGCCGACGCGATCGACACGCGCGCGATCTGCCTGATCCGCGAGACGCTGGCGCGCCATTCGGGCCTGGCCGACTTCGCGTTCGCGATGCAGGGGCTGGGCTCGGGTGCGATCAGCCTCGACGGCAGCGATGCGCAGAAGCAGCGCTACCTGCCCCGCGTCGCGCGCGGCGAGGCGATCAGCGCGTTCGCGCTGTCGGAACCCGACGCCGGATCGGACGTGGCGGCGATGGCCTGCGAGGCGCGCGTTGAGGGCGACCATGCGGTGCTGAACGGCGAGAAGACCTGGATCTCGAACGGCGGCATCGCCGACTTCTATGTCGTCTTCGCGCGAACTGGCGAGGCGCCCGGTTCACGCGGCATCTCCGCCTTCATCGTCGATGCCGACACGCCCGGCTTCGAGATCGCCGAACGCATCGACGTGATCGCGCCGCACCCGCTCGCCCGGCTGCGCTTCACGAACTGCCGCGTGCCGCTGGCGCAGCGCATCGGCGCGGCCGGCGAGGGCTTCAAGGTCGCGATGCGCACGCTCGACGTGTTCCGCACATCGGTCGCCGCGGCCTCGCTCGGCTTCGCACGCCGCGCACTCGACGAGGCGCTGCACCGTGCGACCACGCGCAAGATGTTCAAGGGCGTGCTCGCCGATTTCCAGCTCACGCAGGCCAAGCTCGCGCAGATGGCGACCACGGTCGACAGCGCCGCGCTGCTGACCTACCGCGCCGCCTGGGGCCGGGATCAACAGCGCGACCAGGGGCGCAACGTGACGCGCGAAGCCGCGATGGCCAAGCTCGCCGCGACCGAAGGCGCGCAGCAGGTGATCGACGCGGCGGTGCAGATCTTCGGCGGGCTCGGCGTGGTCAGCGAGCAGCCCGTCGAACGTCTGTACCGCGAGATCCGCTCGCTGCGCATCTACGAAGGCGCGACCGAAGTGCAGCAGCTCATCATCGCGCGCGAATTGCTGAAGGATCTGTCATGAGCCAAGTGCTTCTACCGCCCGGCTGGCCGCGCCCCAAAGGCTATGCGAACGGCGTCGCGGCCACCGGCACGCAGGTGTTCATCGCCGGCATGATCGGCTGGGACGCGCAAGGCGTGTTCCACAGCGACGACTTCGCGCAGCAGACCCGCCAGGCACTGCAGAACATCGTCGAGGTTCTGCGCGAGGCCGGCGGCCGACCCGAGCACATCGTGCGCATGACCTGGTACGTGACCGACAAGCGCGAGTACCTCGCCGCGGGCCGCGAGATCGGGGCGGCGTTTCGCGAGCTGATCGGCTGCTACAACGCGGCGATGACGGCGGTCGAGGTCACGGCCTTGATGGAGAACCGGGCCAAGGTCGAGATCGAGGCGACCGCGGTGATCCCGGCGAATTGAGCCGCACCAGCACTGGTGCGCTGACGCACGAATCCAGGAAACCCCCAGGCGGTCGGCGCAATAAAGTATCTGTAGTCGCGCCGTCTGTACCGGATGCGTCAACTCGATACGCCTAATCTTCTGTCTGCCGGCGCGCTGCACGTGCCGCACGTTTTTTCGAACGACAGGAGACAAGACCCATGAAACTGAAGACCGCGTTTGCCTTCGGGCTCAGCGTGATCGCCGCCGCTTCCGCGCAGGCGGCCGACCTCGTCATCGCGACCGTCAACAACGGCCACATGATCGAGATGCAGAAGCACACCAAGGAGTTCGAGGCCGCCAACCCCGGCATCACGCTGAAGTGGGTGACGCTCGAAGAAGGCACGCTGCGCCAGCGCGTGACGACCGACATCGCGACCAAGGGCGGGCAGTTCGACGTGATGACGATCGGCCTGTACGAGGCGCCGATCTGGAGCAAGAAGGGCTGGCTCACCGCCATCAAGACCGACGCCGCCTACGACGTCGACGACATCCTTCCGGCGATCCGCGGCGGCCTGTCGTACGAAGGCAAGCTGTACGCCGCGCCGTTCTACGGCGAGAGCTCGATGACGATGTACCGCGAAGACCTGGTCAAGGCCAAGGGCCTGACGATGCCGTCGAACCCGACCTGGGCGCAGATGGCCGACATCGTCGCCAAGATCCACGACCCGGCCAAGGGCGTGTACGGCCTGTGCCTGCGCGGCAAGCCGGGCTGGGGCGACAACATGGCGTTTCTCACGACCATGGTCAACGCTTACGGCGGCCAGTGGTTCGACATGGCCTGGAAGCCGCAGATCGACACCAAGCCCTGGCACGACGCGATCACGCAGTACGTCGACCTGATGAAGAAGTACGGCCCGCCCGGCGCCTCGGCCAACAGCTTCAACGAGAACCTGGCGCTGTTCAACGAAGGCAAGTGCGGCGTGTGGATCGACGCGACGATCGCGGCCTCGTTCATCAGCGACCCGAAGCAGTCGAAGGTGGCCGACAAGGTCGCATTCGTCGCCGCGCCGACCGCGGTGACGAACAAGGGCGCGAACTGGCTGTGGTCGTGGAACCTCGCGATCCCCGTGTCTTCGAAGCAGCCCGAGGCGGCGCAGAAGTTCATCACCTGGGCCACGTCGAAGGACTACATCAACCTGATCGCCAAGAGCGGCGGCTGGGCCTCGGTGCCGACCGGCACGCGCAAGTCGACCTACGCGAACGCCGAGTTCCAGAAGGTCGCGAAGTTCGCCACCCAAGAGAAGAAGGCGATCGACTCGGCGAACCCGAACGACAGCACGCTGCCGAAGTCGCCATATGTCGGCGTGCAGTACGCGGCAATCCCCGAGTTCCAGGCCATCGGCCTGGCGGTCGGCCAGCAGATGAGCGCGGCGTTGTCGGGCAAGGTCACGGTCGATCAGGCCTTGAAGACCTCGCAGACCGCGGCAGCGCGCGAGATGACCAAGGGCGGCTACTACAAGAAGTAGGCTGAAAAGGGGGCGCGGCAGGCGCCGCGTCCATCCCGTCATCGCTCCGGAAGGCCGCCGCCATGTCCCGATTCCTGCCCCGCGCATTGCTGGCGCCGGCGGTCGTCACGTTGTTCGCGTGGATGATCGTGCCGCTGGTGATGACGATCTATTTCGCGCTCATCCACTACAACCTGAACCAGCCCGGCGAGCATGGTTTCGCCGGCCTGGAGAACTTCAGGTACTTCATCACCGACCCCGACTTCTGGCCGTCGGTGCTGCAGACGATCGAGCTGCTCGGCTGGGTGATCGTGATCACGGTCGTGCTCGGCGTGGGCATGGCCCTGTTGATCAATGATCCGTTCCCCGGTCAGGGCATCGTGCGGGTGCTGCTGATCTCGCCGTTCTTCGTGATGCCCACCGTGAACGCGCTGCTGTGGAAGCACATGATGATGAACCCCATCTACGGGGTGCTCGGCAAGGTCTGGACCTTCTTCGGCGCGACGCCGATCGACTGGATGACCGACTTTCCGCTGATGTCCGTCATCATCATCCTGAGCTGGCAGTGGCTGCCTTTCGCGTGCCTGATCTTCATCACTTCGCTGCAATCGCTCGACCGCGAGCAGATGGAGGCGGCGCGCATGGACGGCGCGAACGCACTGCACCAGTTCTGGTACCTCACGCTGCCGCATTTGGGCCGCTCGATCGCGGTCGTCGTGATGATCGAGATGATCTTCCTGATGAGCGTGTTCGCCGAGATCTTCACCACTACCAGCGGCGGGCCCGGCAACGAGAGCACCAACCTCGCGTTCCTGATCTACAAACAGGCGCTGATGAACTTCGACGTGGGCGTGGCCTCGGCCGGCGCGCTGTTCGCGGTCGTGCTCGCCAACATCGCGGCGGTGTTTCTGATCCGCATGGTCGGCAAGAACCTGGATTGATGTGATGGCAAAGAAGGCAGCCTTTCCTTACGTGCGAACCTTCTTCGCGTGGTTCCTGTCGCTGCTGATCTTCTTCCCGCTGTTCTGGCTGGGCATCACCGCGTTCAAGACCGAAGGGCAAGCGATCGCCGGCCACCTGACCTTCTCGCCGACGCTCGAGAGCTTCGTCGAAGTGCAGGCCCGCAGCGACTACCTCCACTACGCGAAGAACTCGTTGATCACGAGCGTGGTCTCGACCGTGCTCGGCCTGCTGATCGCGGCGCCGGCCGCGTATTCGATGGCCTTCTTCCGCACGCACAGAACCCGCGACATCCTGATGTGGATGCTGTCGACCAAGATGATGCCCGCCGTCGGCGCGTTGATGCCGATCTACGTGATGGCGCAGACCACCGGCATGCTCGATTCGCTGCCGGCGCTGATCATCGTGTTCACGCTGTCTAACCTGCCCATCATGGTTTGGATGCTCTACAGCGCGTTCAAGGAAGTGCCGAACGACATCCTCGAGGCCGTGCGCCTCGACGGCGCGACGGTGTGGGACGAGTTCCGCCACGCGATCCTGCCGCTGACGATGGGCGGCATCGCCTCCACCGGGCTCTTGTGCCTGGTGCTCGCGTGGAACGAGGCCTTCTGGTCACTCACGCTGACCTCTGCCGGCGCCGGCACGCTGGCCGCGCTGATCGCGCAGTACAGCAGCCCCGAAGGCCTGTTCTGGGCCAAGTTGTCGGCGGCCTCGCTGCTCGCCATCGCGCCGATCATCGTGTTCGGCTGGTTCAGCCAGAAACAGTTGGTGCAAGGCCTGACCTTCGGCGCCGTCAAGTAAGGAGACAGTTCATGGCTTTCCTCGAACTGAAAAATATCGTCAAGGAATTCGGGCCGGTGCGCACGATCAAGGGCATCGATCTGCAGATCGACAAGGGCGAGTTCATCGTCTTCGTCGGGCCTTCGGGCTGCGGCAAGTCGACGCTGCTGCGGCTGATCGCCGGGCTCGAGTCCACCACCGAAGGCTCCCTGCACCTCGACGGCCGCGACATCACCGAGGTGCCTTCGAGCAAGCGCGATCTGGCGATGGTGTTCCAGTCGTACGCGCTGTACCCGCACATGACCGTGTTCGACAACATGTCGTTCGCGCTCAAGCTCGCGAAGGTCGACGTGGCGGTGCGCAAGGAGAAGGTCGAGCGCGCGGCGAAGATCCTGAACCTCACGCAGTACCTCGACCGCACGCCGAAGCAACTCTCGGGCGGCCAGCGCCAGCGCGTTGCGATCGGTCGCGCGATCGTGCGCGCGCCGAAGGTCTTCCTGTTCGACGAGCCGCTGTCGAACCTCGACGCCGCGCTGCGCGGGCAGACCCGCGTCGAGATCGCGAACCTGCACCGCGACCTCGGCGCGACCACGATCTACGTCACGCACGACCAGATCGAGGCGATGACGCTGGCCGATCGCGTCGTCGTGCTGCGCGACGGGCTGATCGAGCAGGTCGGCTCGCCTCTGGAGTTGTACGACCGCCCCGCGAACCAGTTCGTCGCGCAGTTCATCGGCACGCCGCAGATGAACGTGCTGCCCGCCGCGGCGTTGCCCGAGCTGACGCGCATTGCCGGTGCGCGCTTGCCGGCCGATGGCTCGCTCGGCGTGCGGCCGGAGTACGTGCGCATCGTCGGTGCGGGGCAGGGCATTCCCGGCAAGGTCGAGCTGGTCGAGTCGCTCGGCTCCGACACGCTGATCCACACCCGCGTCGGCGCTGCGCCTGGCCACGAGGTGCCGCTGGTCTCGCGCCAGGGCGAGCGCACCGCATTGAAGCTCGGCGACGTGGTCGGCGTCGAGATCGATGCGAATGCCCTGCTGTTCTTCGACAAGCAGGGCCGCGCGATTCGCGAAATGAAACAGGCCGCCTGAACTACCATGTCTGCAACGCCCTACGTCATCCTCCACCTCGGCCTCGGCTCCTTCCACAGAGCGCATCAGGCCGTCTACCTCCACCACCTGATCGCGCAAGGCGACACCGGCTGGGTGCTCGTCGGCGGCAACCTGCGCGGCGACATGGTCGACACGATCACGGCGCTGCAGAAGCAGGGGGGCGCCTACACGCTCGAGACCGTCACGCCCGGCGGCGATCGGCATTACGAGCGCATCGAGTCGATCCGCCGGGTCATTCCGTACGAACCGTCGCTCGCCGGTTTGATCGAGGTCGGCGCCGATGCGACCACGCGCATCATCTCGTTCACGGTCACCGAAGCGGGCTACTACCTCGATGCCCATAACAAGCTCGAGACGAGCTACGCCGACCTGGCCTCCGACATCAAAGGCACCACACGCAGCACGATCTACGGCGCGCTCGCCGCGATCCTGAACGAACGCAAGAAGCGCGGCGGGGGCCCGGTCACGCTGCTCAACTGCGACAACCTGCGCAGCAACGGCGAGCGCTTCATGCACGGCTTCAAAGACTTCTTGACACTGCGCGGCGATACCGCCTTGCTCGCCTGGGTCGAGGCCAGCACCAGCGCGCCGAACGACATGGTCGACCGCATCACGCCGCGCCCGCTGCCCGACGTGGCCGTGCGCGTGAAGGCAGCGACCGGTGTCCACGACGACGCGCCGGTGATGGGCGAAAAGTTCATCCAGTGGGTGATCGAAGACCACTTCATCGCCGGTCGACCGGCGTGGGAAAAGGTCGGCGCCGAAATGGTGGACTCGGTGTTGCCGTACGAAGAAGCGAAGATCCGCATCCTCAATTCGAGCCACAGCTGCTTCGCGTGGGCGGGCACCTTGATCGGGCTGAAGTACATCCATGACGGCGTCGCGCACCCGGCGATTCGCCAGATGGCGTTCGACTACGTCACCGACGACGTGATCCCCTCGCTCGAAGCCGAGACCAGCCCGTACCCGCTGGACCTCGCGGCATATCGCGATGTCGTGCTCGATCGCTTCAGCAACCCGCACATCCAGGACACCAACCAGCGCGTCGCCGCCGACGGTTTCGCGAAGATTCCCGGCTTTCTCTGGCCGACCTTCCGCGAGTGCCTGGCGCGCGGCGCCGGGGTGGCGTCGACCGCGAAACTCCCGGCGCTGTTCTTCGAATTTCTCGGCCGCTGGCATCGGGGCGAGCTGCCGTACGCCTACCAGGATCAGGGCATGAATGTCGAGAGCGCCCACGCGATCTTCGAGAGTGCCGACCCGCTGGCCGCGTTCAGCCGCGACCCGATCCTGTGGGGGCCGCTGGCGGGCGATCCGCGCCTGGTCGCGGCGTTGAAGAGGGCACACGGCGAGGTGCTGCAATTCATCAAGGAAAACACGCATGTCTGAGCAATTGAAGGCGCACCACGCGCTGATCACCGGCGCGAGTGGCGGCATCGGTCTCGCGGTGACGAAGGCCTATCTGGCCGAAGGCGCGCGCTGCACCGCGGTCGACCTCGGCACGGCGCCGCCGGCCGAACTGGCCGCGCTGATGGCCAGCCATCCCGGGCAGCTGCAATACGTCACTGCCGACGTGGTTCAGGCCGACAGCATCGCCGCGATGCTCGCCGCCGCGCGCGCGAAATTCGGCACCGTCACCGTGCTGTTCAACAACGCCGCGGTATTCGACCTCGCGCCGCTGCTCGAGGCCGACGAACGCAGCTACCAGCGCATCTTCGACGTCAACGTCAAGGGCCTGTTCTTCACGATGCAGGCGGTGCTCAAGCAGCTCGTCGCCGACGGCAAGACCGGCAGCATCATCAACCTCGCCTCGCAGGCCGGCCGGCGCGGCGAGGCACTCGTGGCGCACTACTGCGCCAGCAAGGCAGCGGTGATCAGCTACACGCAATCGGCCGCACTCGCGATGGCGCCGCACGGCATCCGCGTCAACGGCATCTCGCCCGGCGTGGTCGACACGCCGATGTGGGCGCATGTCGATTCGCTGTTCGCCAAGGCCGAAGGCCTGCCGCTCGGCGAGAAGAAGAAGCAGGTCGGCCTCGCCGTGCCGCTCGGCCGCATGGGCATGCCCGAAGACATCGCCGGCGCGGCGGTGTTCCTCGCCAGCGATGCCTCGGCCTACATCACCGCCCAGACGCTGAACGTCGACGGCGGCAACGTGATGAGCTGATCGAGGCACCCGGCGAAGTCGCACAATGACGAGCATGAGCCTCAAGCGCGCGCGCACCCCGGAGCTGGAGCACGACTTCGTGCGCGACCCGACCCTTGGCTACGAGCCCGAAGGCAGCTACGGCTATGTGCGCTGCCTGGAGCACGGCTTCCCGAACCCGCTGGTGCGCTGGCACTACCACGAAGAATACGAGTTGCACCTGATCCTGCAGACGCGCGGCAAGGTTTTCGTGGGCGACTACATCGGCCACTTCGAGCCGGGCCACCTGGTGCTCACCGGCCCGCGCCTGCCGCACAACTGGATCTCGACCGATGTCGGGCCGGAAGGCGTCGCGCAGCGCGACATGGTGCTGCAGTTCTCCGGCGAGCCCCTGGTGCGCGCCTCGGAGCTGATCAGCGACCTGCGCGAGGTGCTGCCGCTGCTCGAGCGGGCGCGGCTCGGCATCGAATTCTTCGGCATGGCCGAGCGCGCCCGCGAACATTTGCAGACGATCAAGCGCCTGCACGGGGTCAAGCGCTTCAGCGAGTTCCTGACCTTCTTCGGCGAGCTGGCCGAGTGCACCGACTACCGGCTGCTCTCCAGCATGCCGCTGCAGAGTTTCGACGACGACAACTCGCTCGCGCAGATCAGCACCATCGTCGACTACATCACCGCGAACGCGACCGAGTCGTTCTCGATGGGCGAACTTTCAAAGCGGGTCGGCATGAGCGAGAGCCAGTTCTCGCGCTACTTCCGCCGCGCCACCGGCAACACCTTCACCGATTTCGTGAACCGTCTGCGCATCGCGCGCGCCTGCCAGCTGCTGATGGAGACAGACCGCTACATCAGCAACGTCTGCTACGCCTCGGGCTTCAACAACGTCGCCAACTTCAATCGCCGCTTCCTCGAGATCAAGGGCATGACGCCGAAGGAATTCCGCCGCCAGGGCGAGGCCCGGTTCGGCGTGCGCGCGGCCGACGTGCAACGCGCCGCTTCTTCCAAAGGCACCCATGGATGAACTGAAAAGCAAGCGCCACGTCGCCGTGCTCGGCGAGGCCCTCATCGACCGCTTCCCCGATGCCGACGTGATCGGCGGCGCGCCGTTCAACGTCGCCCGCAACCTCGCGCTGCTCGGCGCGTCGCCTGTGATGATCACGCGCATCGGCGCCGACGCGCTCGGCGAGACGATCGTCGCCGACTTCGCGCGCTACGGCATGGACCGGCGCGGCCTGCAGCGCGACCCCGCGCGCGCGACCGGCACCGTGGCGGTGAAGATGAGCGGCACGCAGCACACCTTCGAGATCGGTGCCGATTCGGCCTGGGATCACCTCGACGCCGACGCCGCGGTGCGCGCCGTGCGCGCGAGCGCCCCGGCCGTCACCTACTTCGGAACCCTCGCGCAGCGCGGCGCGGTTTCGCGCGCGGCGATCCACGCGGCGCTCGGCGCCTCCGATGCCGTGCCCTTCCTCGACCTGAACCTGCGCGACGGCCCCGACAACCGTGCGCTCGCCGAAGACTCGCTGCAGCGCGCCCGGCTCGTCAAGGTCAACGACGACGAACTCGATCAGCTGATCGCGTGGTTCGTGCCGCAGGCGCAACCGGCGCCGCGCTGGGGTGACCCTGCGCTGCGAGCGGCCGTCGAGGCACTGGCGCAGCGCTTCGATCTGCGACGCGTCACGATCACCCGTGGCGGCGACGGCTGGGCCTGTCTCGACGATGCGCAGGGCTGGCTCGAGGGCAAGTCGCCCGCGGTCACGGTGCGCGACACCGTCGGCGCTGGCGACGCGTTCGCATCGGTATTGCTGCTGGGCGAGTTGCGGGCCTGGCCGCTTCGCACGACGCTGCAGCGTGCCGCCGAACACGCCACGGCCGTGTGCGGCATCGCCGGTGCCGTCGATCCGGCCAGCGGCATCTACGCCGCAGCCGTCGCCGCGTGGGCTGTTGCCCGATGACCACGTTGTGACCCGCTGTCGTGCGTTTTTCCCCCTTCTGGTGGATACCGCTCGTTACGCCAATTGCCGATGATTCGACTCTTGGCGGGCGGTTGTGCCAGCCGGAGCGGATCAAATGCACTTCGACGAACGGAAGATCGGTGACTACCGCGTCTACGCAGGCGCGCTCGAAGGCCCCTTGGGTGATGGCTACATCGCCGCGCTGGTCGTGCAGCGCGAGCAGGGCGGCGCGCGGCGCGAGATCCTGCGCGACGACAGCCTGGCCTGCGGCCACCGCTGGCCCTCGGCCGAAGCGGCACTGGCCTACGCGATCAGCAAGGCGCAGGACGTGATCCGCAAGCAGTCGCCGGCACTCGCCTGCTGAACTGCGGCCTGCGCGCGGGGCCGCTCGAGGCCTCGCCAATTCCTCGCATGACCACGGGCATTCGCCCGCCGCCCCACGAGGGCCGCACTTAGACTCTGCGCAAATTTTCAACCCCGCGCAGAAAGTCTTCCCGATGCCCCACAACGTCAGCCTGATCTCCACGATTGCTGCGGGGTTCGGCTTGGCGATGATCTTCGGCTACATCGCCGCGCGGCTGAAGGTGCCGCCGCTGGTCGGCTACCTGTTTGCGGGCATCCTGATCGGGCCGGCCACGCCTGGCTTCGTCGCCGATGTCGATCTGGCAGGCCAACTCGCAGAGATCGGGGTGATGCTGCTGATGCTGGGCGTCGGGCTGCACTTCTCGCTCAAGGATCTGCTCGCGGTCAAGCGCATCGCGGTTCCCGGCGCGCTGCTGCAGATCGCGGTCGCGACCGCGCTGGGCATGGCGACCGCCACCTTCTGGGGCTGGAGCCTGGGCGCTGCGCTGGTGTTCGGCCTCGCGCTGTCGGTCGCGAGCACGGTGGTGCTGCTGCGTGCGCTCGAATCGCGCGGCGTGCTGGAGTCCGTCAACGGACAGATCGCGGTCGGCTGGCTGATCGTCGAAGACCTGGTGATGGTGCTCGTGCTGGTGCTGCTGCCTGCGCTCGCGCCGCTCCTGGGCGGCGTCGACGCCGGCGGTGCACCGACGGATCAAGCCATCTGGGCCACCCTGGCCGTGACCCTCGCGAAGGTCGGCGCGTTCATCGCGCTGATGCTGGTGGTCGGGCGGCGCGTTTTCCCGAAGCTGCTGTGGCTGGTCGCGCGCACCGGCTCGCGCGAGCTGTTCACCTTGTGCGTGATCGCCGGCGCGGTCAGCGTGGCCTACGCGTCGGCCAAGCTGTTCGACGTATCGTTCGCGCTCGGTGCGTTCTTCGCCGGGATGATGATGCGCGAGTCCGAATTCAGCCACCGCGCGGCCGAAGAATCGCTGCCGCTGCGCGACGCGTTCTCCGTGCTGTTTTTCGTTTCGGTCGGCATGCTGTTCGACCCGCAGGTGTTGATCGATCAACCGCTCAAGGTGCTCGCGGTCGTCGCGATCATCATGGTCGGCAAGACGCTGGCTGCGGTCGTGCTGGTGGTTGCGTTCCGCTACCCGCTGAACAGTGCGCTGACGGTCGGCGCGAGCCTGGCGCAGATCGGCGAGTTCTCGTTCATCCTCGCCGGCCTGGGCGTGGCGCTCAAGCTGCTGCCGGCCGAGGGGCAGAGCCTGATCCTGGCCGGCGCGCTGATCTCGATCGCACTCAACTCATTGCTGTTCAGCGCGATCGAGCCGGCGCAGGCCTGGCTGCGACAACGCTCGGCCCTGGCGCGGCGCTTGGAGCGGCCGGACGACCCGCTCGCCGAACTGCCGGTCAGCACCGACGCGATGCTGTTGGTGGGCCAGGTGGTGCTGGTCGGCTACGGCCGCGTCGGCAAGCGCATCGCACAGGCGCTGACGGCGCAACGCATCGCGTTCGTCGTGGCGGAACAGAACCGCGAGTTTGTCGAGAAGCTGCGCGCGCAAGGCGTGCCGGCGGTGAGTGGCGACGCCACCGAGCCGGGCGTGCTGGTCCAGGCCCACATCGCCAAAGCTGCGATGCTGGTGATCGCCACCCCCGACACGCTGGGCGTGCGCAGGATGGCCGAGGTGGCGAGGGCCTTGAACCCCGGCATCGAGGTCGTCGTGCGCAGCCACAACGAGGAGGAGGCTCGACTGCTCGAAGCCGAGCACGTGGGAAAGGTGTTCATGGGCGAGCACGAACTGGCGCACGGCATGGCCGGGCATGTGCTGGCGCGCATGGGCCGCAGCGCGGCGACGGCCCACTAGCAGAAAGAGCGCCGAAAACGCCGTGCGTTGCGCGCGGCGGTGGTTCCGGTCAGGCGGCGAGTGCGGCCGTGGCGGCGGCCAGGCACTTGTTGCACTTGCCCAGGCCGGGCAGGCGCGCGTCGGGCTTGCCGTCGCCGGTCTTGAAATTGGCCTGGCAGCGGCGGCAGACATACATCTTCGAACTCGACATCATCGGCTTGACGCCGGGTTCGCCAGCCGGCCGGGCGGCAACGTATTCGGCCTGCGTCTGACGCAGTTTCTGCGTGGTGTCGGAGGCGGCGGGAGTACCACTGGGGGAAGAGGGACGACGGGTGGCCATTGGCGGTCCTGGAAAGAAGGGTGCGGACGACCGTGGAGCTTGACGCCAATCACGGGCAACCCCTCGATTGTCCCAGCATTCGGGATTTCGCGTGCAATCCTGCCGGAGCGGTTCAAGGGATTGTGTTTCCGCTGGTCACAGTTTTAATCACGGTCGATTGCCGAGCGCCCGTCAGCGGGAGACCAGCGCGTCGACCCGATCGAGGTCGAGCGCGGTCGCCGGCACGATCACGAGGCCGGGCGAAGCGGCTTTCAGTGCCTCGCCGAACTTCGCCGCCTCACCCGCCACGACGACACGCCGGCCTGCGCTGCCGAGGTTGGCCGCCGCATAGCGCTGCACCTCGGCGGAGGTCACCGCCGATAGCGTTTCGATCCGCGTGCGCAGATCTGCCGGCGGCAGCCCCGCGACGATCAGCGCCTTGACCGCCGCGCCCAAGCCGGCGGTCGTCTCGACGCTGCGGCTGAAATCGCCGATCAGCGTCGCCTTGCGCGCGGCGAGTTCGGCGTCGGGCACCGGCGCGGTGGCGAGCCGGTCGAGTTCGGCCTGCACCAGCGCGACGACCTCGGCTGCCGATTCGTTCTTTGTTTGCACCACCGCACGCAGCGAAGCGGCACCCGGCCGAGCGTCCAGGCCGCTGCCGGGCGAGTAGCTCAGGCCGCGGCGGATGCGAATCTCCTGGCTCAGGCGCGACGAGAAGCCGCCGCCCAGCACTGCGTTCATCACCGCGGCGCGGGCACGGTCGGCGCCCAACGGCGGCAGCGGCGCGGCCACCACCACGGCGGCCTGGCCGGATTGCGGCATGTCGATCGCGACGACGGTGGTGGTCAGCGCCGCAGACGGGGGCATCGGCGCGGCAGTCGGCCCACGCGCCGCGGGTTTCCAGGCGCCGAAGTGGCGGCGCGCGAGCTGCAAGGCCGCGTCGGCATCGAGGTCGCCCGCGAGCACCAGCACCGCGTTCTCGGGCCGGTAGCGCGCCGTGTGCAACGCGACCAGGTCCGCGCGCGTGATGCGTGCGAGCGAGGCGGGCGTGCCGCCCGCCGGGTGGCCGTAGGCGCCGGTGCCGAACAGCAGGCGCTGCGAAGCCAGCGACGCGAGCGTGCCCGCCTGGCTGTAGGCCACCTTCAGGTCATCGAGTGCCTGCGTGCGCGACCGATCGAGTTCGGCCTGCGCGAACGCCGGTTGCTGCACGACCTCGCTGACGAGCGCGAGCGCGGCGTCGAGCTTGGGCACCATCACCGTGATGCCGACTTCGGACTGATGCCAACCCGCGCCCGAATCGAGCGCCCCGCCGAGCGATTCGGCGGCCTGTGCGAGCTGCGTCGCGCTGTGCCTGCGCGTGCCCTTGGTGAGCAGGCCGGCGGTCATCGACGCGAGCCCGGCCTGCGCCGCCGGGTCGACTTCGCTGCCCGAGAGCACGACCAGTTGCGCGGTGACGAGCTGCACGCCGCGGCGCTCGGCGAGCACGACGCGCATGCCGTTCGGCAGCCGCTGCTCGACCGGCGCGGCGATGCTCAGCGGCCGCGGCGCACCGGGTGCCGGTGGCACATCGAAGTTTTGCGCTTGTGCCGTGGCGACGAGGTTCGTCCCGAGCAGCGAGAGGGCGACGAACGCTGCGCGTGCGACCCCCGCGCCCGGCGCCGGTTTTGGTTTCGAGAGCGTGTCGGCGATCATTTCGCGCTGCCTTCCTGAAGGTACTGGAGCGTGAGTTTGTGCGGCTCGGCGACGTAGCGCTGCATCACGCGCTGCACGTCGGCCGCGCTGACGTTCTGCAGCGCGAGCAGGTCGGTGTTCACATGGTCGGCGGCGCCGCCCAGCACGGCCGCGTCGGCGACGGCCGAGGCCAGACCTTCGGGCGTCTGGCGCTGCAGCAGCGCGGCGGTGAGCACCTGGGTCTTGACCTTGGCGAGCTCGGCCGCGCCGATCGGCTGTTTCGCCAGCCGCAGCACTTCGGCCAGCAGTGCCTCCTGCACCGCCGCGGGCGTCTTGCCGCTGGCCGCGGTCGCGCTCGCGATCAACAGGCCGGGGCCGGCGCGCAGGTCGGCGTCGAAGCTGGCCTGGCTGGCGATCTGGTCGCGGTAGACCAGCGACTGGTTCAGCCGCGAGGATTCGCCGCCGCTCAACAGCGCCGCGGCGACCTGCAGCGCGACCGCGTCGTCACTCGTGACCGGCGGTGCGAGCCACACCAATGCGACCGCCGGCAACGGCACCTGAGGGCCGGTGACGGTGACGCTGCGGTCGGCCGTCCAGGCCGGCTCGCTGGCGTTCACGGCCAGCAGCGGCAGAGCCGGCTTCGGCACGCGCGCGAAGTACTTGTCGACCCAGGCATCGAGCTGCTTCGGGTCGAAGTCACCGGCAACGACCAGCGTCGCGTTGTCGGGGCGGTAGTGGGCGGCATGGAACGCGACCACGTCGGGGAGCGTGGCGGCCTCGAGATCGTCGATGCTGCCGATGGTCGGGCGCTTGTACGGGTGCATCTGGTACGCCGCCTGCGGGATCGCGTTGCCGAAGCGGCCATAGGGCGCGGCGAGGATGCGCTGGCGAAACTCCTCCTCGACGACGGCGCGCTCGGAGACGAAGTTCTCCTGCACCACGTTCAGGTTCGACATGCGTTCGGCCTCGGCCCAGAGCAGCACCTCGAGATGGTTCGATGGCACGAGGTCGGTGTAGCCGGTCACGTCGTTGCTGGTGAACGCGTTGGTCGAGCCGCCCACATCCTCGGTCAGGCGGTCGAACTGCTCGGGCTTCAGGTGGGCGCTGCTCTTGAACATCAGGTGCTCGAACAGGTGCGCGAAGCCGGAGCGGCCCGCCGGGTCGTCTTTCGAGCCGACGTGGTACCAGACCTGCACGCTCACGGTCGGGCTCGCGCTGCTCGGCACCGCGATCACCTGCAGGCCGTTGGGCAGCGTGCGCTCGGTGAACGAGATCGGCGCGATCTTGAGCGGCTCGGGTCTGGCCGCGAACGCGAGCGATGCGAACGCACAGGCCGCCATTGCGGCTGCGCGCCGCAGATTCTTCGAATTCATCGCGTGAATCTCAGGCCGACTCGGCCAGCAGCGCGAAGTGCTCGACCACCGGAGGCTTCACGAAGAACGGCCCGACGATCGCGCGCCACTGCGGGAACAGCGGGCCCTGGCGGAAGTCGACGGTGTGGTTCTCGAGCGTCTGCCAATAGATCATCAACAGGTAGCGCTCGGGCGATTCGATGCCCTTCTGGACCTTGAAGCCGAGAAAGCCCTTTGCCTTGGAAGCGACCGTTGCGATGCCTTGCTGGATCGCGGCGTCGAACTCGGCCTGCTTGCCAGGAGGGATGGTGATGTCGGCGACTTCGAGGATCATGCGCATGCCTTCGGTGGCGGTGATGAGCGCGTCAGTCTACAAGCGCCGGTGGATCGGCGCCTTCTTTACACGCCGAGGTAGCGGGTCAGCGCGTCACTGTCGTTCGCGAGCTCGCTCGATGCGCCGGCCTTCACGATCAACCCCTTCTCCAGCACCACCGCGCGATCGGTGTTCGCGAGCACGGCGCGGTGGTTGCGGTCGACGATCAGCGTGCTGATGCCGGTCGCGCGGATCGCGGCGATCACGCGCCAGATCTCGGCGACGATCAGCGGCGCGAGGCCTTCGGTGGCCTCGTCGAGGATCAGCAGCGTCGGGTTCGTCATCAACGCGCGGCCGATCGACAGCATCTGCTGCTCGCCGCCCGAGAGCTGCTGGCCGCCGTGGCCGAGGCGCTCGGTCAGGCGCGGGAAGGTGGCGAGCACGCGTTCATACGTCCAGGTCTTTTGCCCATCGACACCGGCGCGCGCCGTCATCACCAGGTTCTCGCGCACCGAGAGATTCGGGAAGATGCCGCGGCCCTCGGGCACGTAACCGATGCCGAACCGCGCCATGCGCTGGGGCGGCGCGTTCGTCACGTCGCGGCCATGCCAATGCACGCTTCCCTGCGCGACTCGCACATAGCCCATCAGCGACCGGATCAGCGTCGTCTTGCCCATGCCGTTGCGCCCCAACAGACCGAGCGCGGTGCCGGCCGGCAGGTCGAGGCTCACGCCGCGCAGGGTGTGGCTGTCGCCGTAGTAGGTGTGGATGTCGCCGAGTTGCAGCATCTCAGTGGGCCTCGCCAAGATACGCGACCAGCACCTCGGGATTCGTGCGGATGCGTGCTGGCAGATCGCTCGCGATGACCGAGCCATTGACCATCACGGTGATGCGGTCGGCGATGCGGAAGACCGCGTCCATGTCGTGCTCGACCAGCAGCACCGCATGCTCGCGCTTCAGTGCGCCGAGGAGTGCGAGCATGCGCTCGGTTTCTTCGGCGCCCATGCCGGCGAGCGGCTCGTCGAGCAGCAGCACGCGCGGGTTCGTCGCGAGGCACATCGCGATCTCGAGCTGGCGCTGGCCGCCGTGGCTGAGCAGGCCGGCCGGGCGCTGCGCGTGGTCGCGCAAGCCGGCCGCTTCGAGCGCCGCGTGCGCGGCCTGCGTGCTGTGCGCGCAGCGCTGCGCCGCCTGCCACACGGCCCACGCGCGCGGCTGCGCGGCCTGCGCGCTGAGGCGGCAGTTCTCGAGCACGCTGAAGCTCGGGAAGATCGTGGTGCGCTGGTAGCTCCGGCCGATGCCGGCGCGGGCGCGCTTCGGTTGCCGCCAGGCGCCGATGTAGTGGCCGTCGAGGGCAACCCGGCCGCCGCTCGCGGGCATCTCGCCCGAGAGCATGTTGATCAGTGTCGACTTGCCGGCGCCGTTGGTGCCGATCACGGCATGCACCTCGCCGACATGCAGATCGAGCGAGACATTGTTGACCGCAGTGAGGCCGCCGAAACGGCGGGTGAGGTCGGTAGCGCGCAGCAGGGCTTCAGCCATGGGCCGCTCCCAGGAAGCGCTGGCGCAGCCCGATCAGCCCCTTCGGCAGCAGCGCGACGAAGGCGATGATCGTCAGCCCGAGTGTCATCTGCCAGTGGCTCGCGAGCGGCCCGAGGAGGGCTTCGAGCTGGAAGAGTTCTTTCAGCAGCGTGAACGCGATCGCGCCGATCACCGCGCCGCGCAGGTGGCCGATGCCGCCGAGGATCAGCATCAGCAACACCGCGCCCGATTCGTGCCAGCTCATCAACTCGGGGTTCACGGTGCCGTCCTTCACCGCGAGCAGAAAGCCCGCCACACCCGCGAGGGCGCCGGCGATCACGAACGCCGCGAGCTTGTAGCCGTAGGTCGCGTAGCCTGCCGCGCGCATGCGCTGCTCGTTCACGCGGATGCCCGCGAGCGCGTGGCCGAAGCGCGAGCGCATCAAAAGTGCGAGCAGCGCATACGTGCCGATCAGCGTGAACATCACCGCGTAGTACATCGTTCGCTTGTCGTCGAGATCGATCGCGCCGAGCGTGGGCTTCACGTACAGGAACAGGCCATCGCTGCCGCCGGCGAGCTTGGTGTCGTGGAACACGAAGTAAGCCATCTGCGCGAACGCGAGCGTGACCATGATGAAGTACACACCTTTGGTACGCAGGCTCAACGCGCCGACGAACAGCGCGTAGGCCGCCGCTGCGCCGATCGCGAGTGGCAGCGCCTTTGCGATCGAGGTGCCGCTGTCGCGGGACGCGAGCACCGTCACGTACGCGCCGATGCCGAGGAAGGCCGCGTGGCCGAGGCTCACGAGCCCGGTCACGCCGACCAGCAGTTCGAGGCTCAGCGCAAAGACCGCGTAGATCGCGATCTTGACGACGAGGTCCTGGAGGTAGGGCGAGAGGAAGGGCGGCAGGGCGAGCAGGACTGCGGCGGCAGCGAAGGGAATGATCTGCGATTGACGCATGTCAGTACGCACGCTTCATCAAGCCTTCGGGCCGCCACACCAGAATCACCGCCATCAAAAGGTACACGCCCACCCCGCTGTACTCCGCGAAGAACACCTTGCCGAACGTGTCGACGAAGCCGACCAGCAACGACGCGATCAAGGCGCCGGTGATCGACCCGATCCCGCCGATCACGACGACGACGAAGCAGATGATCAGCACGCTGCCACCCATGCCCGGGTACACCGAAGACAACGGCGCCGCGATCATCCCCGCCAGCGCCGCGAGTGCGACGCCGCCGGCGAACACCACGCGGTAGAGCAGCCTGATGTCCAGCCCCAAACCACGCGCCATGTCGCGGTTGCTCGCGCCGGCACGGATCATCATGCCCAGGCGAGTGCGGTTGACGACCCAGTACAGCGCGATCGCCACCACGATGCAGGCGACAGACGCGAACACGCGATACCACGGGTACGACATCAACCCGCCGAGCTCGAACCCGCCCGCGAGCCACGCAGGCGCTTGCACGCCGTGCACCTCGTTGCCGACCAGCAGGCTGCGTGCCTCCTCGAACACGAGGATCAGCGCGTACGTCATCAGCACTTGCTGCAAGTGATCGCGCTGGTAGAGGAAGCTGAAGAACGCCCATTCGAGCAAATAGCCGAACGCTGCAGCGAGCAGCACGCCGACCACCAGCTTGGCGACGAACCAGTCACCGAAGTACGGTGCGAGCACGAACGCGAGGTAGGCGCCGATCATGTAGAAACTGCCGTGCGCGAGGTTGATCACGCCCATGATCCCGAAGATCAGCGTGAGGCCGCTGGCGACGAGAAACAGCAGCAGGCCGTATTGCACGGCGTTCAGGCACTGGACGAGGAAGGTGGCGATGTCCATGCGATCACGCCGCCTTGAACGGGTCGAACACGTTCACGCCGGTCGGCGCGAAGTGGCGCACGTTGCGTGTTGCGACGGTCAGGCCGTGCGCCGCGGCGGTGGCCGCCACGAGGAGGTCGGCGCCCTCATGGCCGATGTCGGCCGAGAGGCGGCCCCAACGGCGTGCGATGTCGGGCGTGACGGGCAGGATGCGGTCGCCGTAGAAGCGAAGCAGCTCTTCGAGCCAGCGCGTCAGCGCGGTCGCGAACTCGGTCTCGCGCACCTCGTGGATGCCGCGCTCGATCTCGCCGACGGTCACGACGCTGAGGAACACATCGGCCTCGCGCAGGCCTCGCATCCACGCGATCAGCCTGGGGTTGGGGCGGGTCTTGCGCAGTTCCGAGACGACGACGGTGTCGAGCAGAATCACTCGAACACCACGCTGCGCAGGCGGATTGCCGCGCGTTCTTCGGCGCGTGTTTGCGTGGGTTTTGTGGGCCGGGGCATGGCCAGCAGGTGCTCGATGAAACCGGGCGCCTGTGCCCGTTCACTTTGGCGCAGGCGCTCGTACTCGTCGGCGTCGAGCACGACGACGGCACGCTTGCCACGACGCGTGACGAGCTGCGCCTCGCCGTTCAGCGCGGCATTGACGACGGCGCTGAATTGCGCCTTGGCATCCTGGAGCCGCCACGAGGTCTTGTGCATGAGCGCTGAACTGGTCAGGTGAACTGGTCAGATTCTAGTCGCCCGCCGCGCGTTCAGAGCTTGCAGCCGCGCGCCGGGTCCGCGAGCGCCTTCACCGCGATCGACCGGTACTCGTTGTTGTTGCCCTTGACCTCGCGCAGGTAGATGTCCTGCACCGGATTGCCGGCGGGCGAGATCGTGAACTTGCCGCGCGGGCTGTCGACGATGACCTTGTGCATCGCGGTGGTCATGGCCTCGCGCTTGCCCAGGTCGCCCTTCACGGCGCCGAGGCCGGCGGCGAGGATCTGCGCGGCGTCGTAGCCTTGTACGGCATATACGTCGGCGTTCGCCTTGTAGGTCAGCGCGAAGGCCTTGCGGAAGGCATTGTTGCGCGGGGTGTCGAGGTTGTCGGCGTAGTGCAGCGTGGTCAGCATGCCTTGGGCGGCGGCGCCTTGCGCTTCGAGCGTGCCATCGGTCAGGAAACCGGGGCCGTACAGCGGCATCGTCTTGTTCAGGCCCGCGGCCGCGTAGTCCTTGACAAACTTGACCGCGCCGCCGCCGGCGAAGAACGCGAAGACCACGTCGGGCTTCTGCGCCGCGATCTCGGTTAGCAACGCCTGGAATTCGACGCCGGGGAACGGCAGGGTGAGCTCTTTCACGACCTTGCCGCCGCCCTTCTCGAACGCTTCAGTGAAGCCTTTGGCCGCCTCGTTGCCCGCGGCGTAGTTCCAGGTGATCGTCATCGCTTTCTTCGCCCCCTTGTCGGCGGCGACCTTGCCCATCGCAAACGCCGGCTGCCAGTTCGTGAACGAACTGCGCACGATGTTCGGCGCGCACAACGGGCCGGTGATCGCATCGGCACCGGCGTTCGGGATGATCAGGATCTTGTCGTTGTCCTTCGCGGCCTTGGCCATCGCGAGCGCCACGCCCGAATGCACCGAGCCGACCAACACGTCGACGTTGTCGCGCTTGATCAGCTTGTTGACGTTGTCGGTGGCCTTGGAAGGCTCGGACTCGTCGTCGACCTTCACGTACTGCACCTCGCGCCCGCCGAGCTTGCCGCCCTGCTCCTGCACGTAGAGCTTGAAACCGCTCTCGATCATGTTGCCCAGACTCGCATAGGTGCCGGTGTAGGGCAGCATGAAGCCGACCTTGATCGGGCCCGTTGCCGATGAAGTCCCTTGCGCGTGTGCGCCCATCGCGCACAGGGCGAGGGCGGTGGCAAGTGTGGTGTTGAAGGCGAATCGCATGAAAGGCTCCGGCTCAGGAAGGGGTTGGATGTTCGAGGATGAATCGGCCCGCTGCCGATGACAGCAGCGCGGGCTGATCCCGGTGCGGGGAGTGTCCGCATTTCGGGATCACGAGCAAGCGGGTTTTCGGCAGTCGGGCTTGAATCCCGACGATCTGTGCAAGCGTGCCGTACTCGTCGTCCTCGCCTTGCACGGCGAGCACCGGGCAGGTGATGCTGTCGAGTTCGGCCTCGATGTTCCAGGCGCGAAACGCCGGGTTCAGCCAGATGTTGTTCCAGCCGCGGAACGCGGAGTCGGGATCGTCGTGGTAGCGGGCCAGGCGCGCGCGCAGGTCGGTGGTCTCGAAGGCCTCGCGGGCCTTCTCGATGCTCGCGATCGAAACCGCTTCCACGAGGATGTGCGGTGCCACGACGACGATGCCGGCCACATCGAACTTCGCGGCGTGCAGCAGCGCGATCGAGCCGCCGTCGCTGTGACCGAAGAGCCAGGGGCGATCGATGTGCAGCTCGCTGAACAGCAGCGGCAAGACCTCGTGCGCCTGCGCGTGCATGAACGCAGGCGTCCAGTGTTCGTCGGGCGGCTTCGGCGTCGAGCGGCCGTAGCCGTAGCGCGAGAACACGATGCCGCGCAGCCCGTGCTCTGCGCAGAAGCGCTCGGGAAAATCCTTCCACATCGCGACCGAGCCCAGGCCTTCGTGCAGGAAGACGACTGGCGCCACCGCCGATTCGGCCGCGCCGACCCACCGGTACTCGAGGCGCAGCGGCCGGCCGCGCCACGCGAGTTGCGCGAACTGGAGACCCTCGCTCACTTCGACGCGCGTGCCAGCGCGCTCGCTGCATCGCGCAGACGAAAGCGCTGGATCTTGCCGGTGGCCGTCTTCGGCAGCTCGGCGATGAACTCGATCACGCGCGGGTACTTGTAGGCGGCGAGCCGCTCCTTCACGAACGCTTTCAGCTCGGCCTCGTCGACGCTGGCGCCGGGCTTGCGCACGACGCAGGCCTTGGTCTTCGTGAGCCCGTCGGTGTCTTCGATGCCGATCACCGCACATTCGAGCACCGCAGGGTGCTGCATCAACGTGGCCTCGACCTCGAACGGCGAGACGTAGACGCCGCTGACCTTCAGCATGTCGTCGCTGCGGCCGGCGTACACATAGCAGCCGAGCGCGTCGATCGAATATTTGTCGCCGGTCTTGGTCCATTCGCCCTGGAAGGTGGCGCGCGACTTCTCGCGCTGGCCCCAGTACATCAGCGCCGAACTCGGGCCGGCGACGAACAGGTCGCCGATCTCGCCGGGCTTCGCTTCGAAGCCGGATTCGTCGACGAGCTTGAGCCGGTAACCCGGCACGACCCGGCCGGTGCTGCCGTACTGCACTGCGCCCGGGCGGTTCGACAGGAAGATGTGCAGCATCTCGGTGGAGCCCAGACCGTCGACGATCTCGCAGCCGAAGTGGGCGCTGAAGCGCTCGCCGATCTCGCGCGGCAGCGCTTCGCCGGCCGATGAGCACAGGCGCAGCCTGACCTGCGATTTCGCCGGCAACTCGGCCGAGACGAGCATGCCCGCATAGCCGGTCGGCGCGCCGAAGAACACCGTGACGCCGTGGTCGACCCAGCGCTTGAAGGTGGCGACGGGCGTCGGCCGCTCGGCCATCAGCACGGTGGTCGCGCCCACGCTCATCGGGAAGGTCAGCCCGTTGCCCAGGCCGTAGGCGAAGAAGAGTTTCGCGGCCGAGAAGGCGATGTCGTCTTCGCGCAGGCCGAGCACCGGCGTGCCGTAGAGCGCGGCGGTCCAGTACAGGTTGGCGTGGGTGTGGACGGTGCCCTTGGGCCGGCCGGTCGAGCCGGAGGAGTAGAGCCAGAAGCCGATGTCGTCGGCGCGCGTGTCGGCTGCTGCGGCAGCCGGTGCGGCGTCGAGCAGGCTCTGGAAACTGCGCGTGCCTTCCGGCGCGGCGCCGTCGCCCGACACGACGACAGGGATGCCCGCGCCGGAGGCGGCGGCTTGCAGCGTCGGCCACAGGGAGCGCGACACGAGCAGCGCCTGCGCGCCGCTGTTCTGCAACATGAACGCGTAGTCGTCGGTCGTCAGCAGCGTGTTGACCGGCACCGGCACGATGCCGGCGTACAGCGCGCCGAGGAAGGCGACGGGAAAGTCGACGCTGTCGTGCATCACCATCAGCACGCGTTCTTCGCGGCGGATACCCATCGCGCGCAGCCCGGCGGCGCAGCGGCGGACGCGCTCGGCCAGCGCACCGTAGCTGACGCGCTGCAGATCGTCGATGTAGGCGAGCTTGTCGGCGCGCTCGGTGTTCAGCGCGAGCAGGTACGCGGCAGCGTTGAAGCGCTCCGGCGGTGGCTCGGGCGACAAGTTAACCTCGGTGTTCGCGTTGTGCAGTATCACGTCAGTCCGATGTAATATGTTGCATGTCGGCGGCACTATAGCGCCGATCGCTGGCACCGACCCCCACGCAAACCCGAACCTTTTTACCCGGAGGAAGCCCGTTTGGATCGCCTGCCCCTGTCAGAACCGCCCGAACCCTCGGAGGCCGACGCGAAGGATCCGTTCCTCGCCGCACTGGGCGAGCGCACCCGTGCGCTGCGCGCCCGCCGCGGGCTCACGCGGAAGGGCCTGGCCAAGGCGGCCGAGGTGTCGGAGCGGCACCTCGCGAACGTCGAGATGGGGGTGGGCAATGCCTCGGTGCAGTTCCTGCGGCAACTCGCCCAGGCGCTCAATTGCTCGCTCGCCGAACTGGTCGGCGACGAGACCGCGAGTTCGCCCGAGTGGCTGATGATCCGCGAGCTGCTGCGCGGCCGCAGCGAGGCCGAACTGGTGCAGGCGCGCGGCGCGCTGGCCGCGATGTTCGGCGCGCCGGCGAGCCCGGCGGCGCGGCGCCAGCGCATCGCGCTGATCGGGCTGCGCGGCGCGGGCAAGAGCACGCTCGGACGCGGGCTGGCCGAGGCGTGGCGGGTGCCGTTCGTCGAGCTGAACCGCAGCATCGAGGCGCTGGCCGGCTGCACCTTGTCGGAGATCCACTCGCTCTACGGCCCGGCCGCGTATCGTCGGTACGAGAAGCGTGCGATGGAGGAGACGATCCAGCGCTTTCCGCGCGCCGTGATCGCCACGCCGGGCGGCATCGTCTCCGACCCGGCCACCTTCAACCTGCTGCTTGCCCACTGCTACACCGTGTGGGTGCGCGCGACGCCCGAAGAGCACATGGGCCGGGTGCTCGCGCAGGGCGACACGCGCCCGATGGCCGGCCACACCGGCAATGCCGAGGCGATGAACGACCTGCGCCGCATCCTGGAGAGCCGCGCCGCGTTCTACTCCAAGGCCGATGCGGTGTTCGATACCAGCGAGATGGCGCCCGAGGTGGCGCTGGCGGCGCTTCGGGAGCGCCTGCACGACGTGATCGCATCGCCGAGCTGACGAAGCCCTTGCGGCGGCGCCATCGATGCAGTATATTGCATTCACCGGCGGATGAATGCAGCATACTGCCGCCACTTCAGGAGCGAACCATGAGCGCAGCGAACAGTCCTTCCACCGGCGCGGTCGACTACGAGACCCACCCCGATCGATACAAGCACTGGCGCCTTCAGTTCGAGGGCCCGGTCGCCACGCTCGTGATGGCGATCGACGAAGACGGTGGCCTGCGCGAGGGCTACAAGCTCAAGCTGAACAGCTATGACCTGGGCGTCGACATCGAGCTGAACGACGCGGTGCAGCGCATCCGGTTCGAGCACCCCGAGGTGCGTACCGTGATCGTGACGAGCGGCCGTGACCGGGTGTTCTGCTCCGGCGCGAACATCTTCATGCTCGGCAAGAGCAGCCACTCGTGGAAGGTCAATTTCTGCAAGTTCACGAACGAGACGCGCAACGGGCTGGAGGATTCCAGCCGGCACTCGGGCCTGAAGTTTCTTGCCGCGGTGAACGGCGCGTGCGCCGGCGGCGGCTACGAGCTCGCCGCGGCGTGCGACGAGATCATCCTGGTCGACGATCGCTCGTCATCGGTGAGCCTGCCCGAAGTGCCGCTGCTCGGCGTGCTGCCCGGCACCGGCGGCCTTACGCGTCTGACCGACAAGCGCAAGGTGCGCCACGACCACGCCGACATCTTCTGCACCACCAGCGAAGGCATCCGCGGCAAGAAGGCGAAAGACTGGCGGCTCGTCGACGAGGTCGTCAAGACGCAAGGCTTCGCGCAGCGCGTGCAGGAGCGGGCGCGTGAACTCGCCGCGCTGAGCACGCGGCCGGCCGATGGGAAGGGCGTGATGCTGACGCCGCTGAACAAGACGGTCGCGGTCGACGCGATCACCTACGGCCATGTCTCGATCGCGATCGACCGCGCCGGCCGCATCGCGACGCTCACCGTGAAGGCGCCGAGCGGCGCGCAGCCGACCGACGTGGCAGGCATCGAAGCGGCAGGCTCGAACTGGTACCCGCTGCAGATGGCGCGCGAGCTCGAAGACGCGATCCTGCACCTGCGCACCAACGAACTCGACATCGGCACCTGGGCGCTGAAGACGCAGGGTGCGGTCGCCGACGTGCTCGCGATGGACGCGACGCTCGACGCGAACAAGTCGCACTGGTTCGTCGTTGAGACCATCGGCCTGCTGCGCCGCACGCTGGCCCGCCTCGACGTGAGTTCACGTTCGCTGTTCGCCCTGATCGAGCGAGATTCCTGCTTCGCCGGCACGCTGCTGGAAATCGCGCTCGCCGCCGACCGCAGCTACATGCTGGCACTGCCCGACGACGCCGAAGCCGCGCCCAAGATCGCGCTCTCGGCGATGAACTTCGGCACCTTGCCGATGGTGAGCCACGAGACGCGGTTGCAGCGCCGCTTCTACGGTGACGCCGACGAGATCGGCGCGGTGCAGGCAACGATCGGCCAATCACTTGACGCCGACCAGGCCCTCGCGCTCGGCCTCGTCACCTCGGCGCCCGATGACATCGACTGGCCCGACGAGACGCGCATCGCGATCGAAGAGCGCGCCAGCATGTCGCCCGACGCGTTGACCGGCATGGAAGCCAACCTTCGCTTCGCCGGCAAGGAGACGATGGAGACGCGCATTTTCGGCCGCCTCACCGCGTGGCAGAACTGGATCTTCATCCGCCCGAACGCCGTCGGCGAAGGCGGCGCCCTCAAGGTCTATGGAACCGGGACCAAGCCCCAGTTCGATCGCAACCGTGTTTGAAGGAAGTACCGAATGAGCAGCATCGACTACAGCACCAAGATCCCGAACAACGTCGCCCTGCAGGACGACCGCACGCTGCAGCGCGCGCTCGAAGGCTGGCTGCCGAACTACCTCGACTGGTGGCAGGACATGGGCCCCTCGGGCTCGCACGGCTTCGACGTCTACCTGCGCACCGCCACCAGCACCACGCCCGACGGCTGGGCCACCTTCGGCCACGTCAAGATGCCGGACTACCGCTGGGGCATCTTCCTCGCCGCGCAGGAGCAAGACCGCAAGGTCAACTTCGGCGAGCACAAGGGCGAGGCCGTGTGGCAGGACGTGCCAGGCGAGCACCGCGCCAACCTGCGCCGCATCATCGTGACCCAGGGGGACACCGAACCCGCGTCGGTCGAGCAGCAACGACACCTCGGCAACACCGCGCCGAGCCAGTACGACCTGCGCAACCTGTTCCAGGTCAACGTCGAAGAAGGCCGCCACCTGTGGGCGATGGTCTATTTGCTCCACAAACATTTTGGCCGCGACGGCCGCGAAGAAGCCGAGGCGCTGCTCGAGCGCCGCTCAGGCGATGCCGACAACCCGCGCATCCTCGGCGCCTTCAACGAAGAAACGCCCGACTGGCTCGCGTTCTTCATGTTCACCTACTTCACCGACCGCGACGGCAAGTTCCAGCTGAACGCGCTGGCCGAAAGCGGCTTCGACCCGCTCGCGCGCACGACCAAGTTCATGCTGACCGAAGAGGCGCACCACATGTTCGTCGGCGAGAGCGGCGTCTCGCGCACGATCCAGCGCACCTGCGCGGTGATGAAGGAAACCGGCATCGAAGATCCGGCCGAGTTGCGCAAGCTCGGCGTGATCGACCTGCCGACGATCCAGCGCTACCTGAACTTCCACTACAGCGTGACGATCGACCTGTTCGGTGCCGACCAATCCAGCAACGCGGCGATCTTCTACAGCTCGGGCCTGAAGGGCCGCTACGAAGAGACCAAACGCACCGACGACCACTTGCTGAAAGGGGAAGGCTACAAGATCCTCGAGGTGAAGGACGGCGCGCTGGTCGAGAAGGAAGTGCCGATGCTCAACGCACTGAACGAGGTGCTGCGCGACGATTTCATCAAGGACTCGATCGGCGGCGTGAACCGCTGGAACAAGGTGATCGAGAAGGCCGGTTTCGCGTTCCGCCTGAGCGTGCCGCACAAGGCCTTCAACCGCCACATCGGCACCTTCGCCAACATCCGCGTGAGCCCGGAGGGCAAGGCGATCAGCGAGACCGAGTGGGCGGCCAATGTCGACAAGTGGCTCGCCACCGAAGAAGATCGCGCGTACGTGGCCTCGCTGATGGGCCGCGTCGTCGAGACCGGCAAGTACGCGAACTGGATCGCCCCGCCGGCGATCGGCATCAACAAGCAACCGGTGGATTTTGAGTACATCCGTTTCAACTGATCAGGCACATCATCTCGACATGGGCATCTCCGAAGTCACGCTGATCAAGCAGCACCTGATCGATCCCGAGGTCTGCATCCGCTGCAACACCTGCGAAGAGACCTGCCCGGTCGATGCGATCACGCACGACGACCGCAACTACGTCGTCAACGCGGAAGTCTGCAACGCCTGCGGCGCCTGCCTCGGGCCGTGCCCGACCGGCAGCATCGACCACTGGCGCATCGTCGACCGCAGCAAGGTGTTCTCGCTCGACGAACAACTCGGCTGGGACGAACTGCCGACGGTCGAGGAGGCGGGCGCGACGACGTCCGACGACTCGCTCGCCACGCTGGTCGGCACCGAATCGCCACCGCAATCGAATGCGGCCGTGTCACCGTCGAGCAGCAAGCCGCCGCACTCGGCGCTGGCGCCGCAGACCAATCTGCACGGCGTCAAGAACCCGATCACCGCGACCGTGGTCGGCAACCTGCGCTTGACCGCCGACGATGCGAGCGGCGACGTGCGCCACATCGTGCTCGACTTCGGCTCGCTGCCGTTCCCGGTGATCGAGGGCCAGTCGATCGGCGTCATCCCGCCGGGCGTCGACGCGAACGGCCGCCCGCACCACCCGCGCATGTACTCGGTCGCGAGCCCGCGCAGCGGCGAGCGCGAGGGCTACAACAACCTGTCGCTGACCGTGAAGCGCATGACCGAGGGCGACGACGGCCAGCCCTTCCACGGCGTGTGTTCGAACTACGTCTGCGATCTGAGCAAGGGCGACACGGTGCAGGTCACCGGCCCGTTCGGCGCGAGCTTCCTGATGCCGAACCACGCCGGCTCGAACATCCTGATGATCTGCACCGGCACCGGCTCGGCGCCGATGCGCGCGATGACCGAACACCGCCGCCGCCTGCGCGCCGCGGGCCAGCCGCTCGCCGGCAGGCTGATGCTGTTCTTCGGCGCACGGCGTGCCGAAGAGCTGCCGTATTTCGGCCCGCTCACCAAGCTGCCGGCCGAGTTCATCGATACCTGCCTCGCGTTCTCACGCGCGCCTGGGCAGCCGCGCACGTATGTGCAAGACCGCATGCGCGAGCGCGCCGCGGATGTCGCCACGCTGCTGCAGGGCGACACCTTCGTCTACATCTGCGGACTCAAGGGCATGGAAGCCGGCGTGCTCGAAGCGCTGCGAGACGCCTGCGCGGCCGCGGGTTCGGATTGGGTCGCGCTTCACCGCCGCCTCGTCGATGAGGGGCGATTCCACGTCGAGACGTATTGACATGCCGCGCACCGAAGGCCGCTGCCGCCGGTGCGCGAACTGACTACCTTGCGCGTTGACTACTGCGCGCCGGCCATCGGCGCCGTCGGCTGCGCGCGCATCGCAGTACGCGGTGCGGTCGTCGCGCCGCGCGCATACGAGCGATCGGCGTTGAACTCTTCCGCTTCGCCGGCGGGAACCAACTGGCCGGCGCGTCGTGCAGCGACGACCTCTGCCTTGACCTCGGCGCGCGTCAGCGTCGAGGTACTCGGGTGTGCGCGCTCGAAGCGCATCAGATCTTCGGGAGCGGCTTCACCCGCATGGCGAAGGGTGCCGTCGGCACGCGCTTGGCGAACCTCCGATGCGGAGTCGGCGAGTGTCTTCGTGGACGACCACTCGGTCGGCGTGCCGGCCGGGTAGACGCCCTCGCCGGCCGGTGTCAATGCACCTTGCGCGCGGGCCTGCAGCACCTCGCTCACCACTTGTTCGCGCGACTTCGGCGCCGAGTTGTCCACGCCCTCGTCGGCAAAGACCGACCCCGCTGCCAAAGCGACCGCCCCGATGACGAAAATTTTCTTGAATTGCATGACTGGCTCCTGGATGTGATTGAAAGCACGAGCGAGAGAACACTCTCGCCCGATGCTTCACACCTTAGAAACCCTGAGTCCACCGCATGCTGACCGGCACATGACATCGATGAAAGGTTTCCACATCGCGAAGAGCCCACGCGGTTGGCTGTTTGCGTGTAGGTGGCCGCCTACAATTCCTCGGCAGTCGAGACGGCTGCTCCAACACGAAGACCGGAGACACGATGAACCGACTAGCGCGCCGCCGCTTTCTGACCCACGCCTCCGCCCTGACGGTGGGAACGCTCGCTTCTTCGACGATCGGCACCGCCGCCTACGCGCAAGCCGCCGAGTACAAGATGAAGTTCGCGAGCAACCTGCCCGCGATCCACCCGCTGAACGTGCGCGCGAAGGAAGCCGCCGAGGCGATCCTGAAGGAAACCGGCGGCAAGGTCGACATCCAGGTGTTCCCGAACAACCAGCTCGGCTCCGACACCGACATGCTCTCGCAGGTGCGCTCGGGCGCGATCGATTTTTTCACCCTCTCGGGCCTGATCCTCTCGACGCTGGTGCCCGTCGCCTCGATCAACGGCATCGGCTTCGCGTTCAAGGACTACGACCAGGTCTGGGCCGCGATGGACGGCGATCTCGGCGCCCACGTGCGAACCGCGATCGGCAAGGCCGGCCTGGTCGCGTTCGACAAGATCTGGGACAACGGCTTTCGCCAGATCACGAGTTCCAGCAAGCCGATCAACAAGCCGGAGGATTTGAAGGGCTTCAAGATTCGCGTGCCGGTCAGCCCGCTCTGGACCTCGATGTTCAAGGCGCTCGACGCCTCGCCCGCGAGCATCAACTTCAGCGAGGTCTACTCCGCGCTGCAGACCAAAATCGTCGAAGGCCAGGAGAACCCGCTCGCGATCATCCAGACCGCCAAGCTCTACGAAGTGCAGAAGTTCTGCTCGTTCACCAACCACATGTGGGACGGCTTCTGGTTCCTCGCCAACGGCAAGATGTGGGAGAAGCTACCGGCCGACCTGAAGGCGATCGTCACCAAGCACATCAACGCCGCGGCGCTGGCCGAGCGCAACGATGTGCGCCGGTTGAACAACTCGGTCGAGGTCGAGTTGAAGGTGAAGGGTTTGACGTTCAACCAGGTCGACACCACCGCATTTCGCGCGACGCTGAAGAAGGCGGGCTTCTACAAGGACTGGAAGGCGAAGTACGGGGCGGATGCGTGGGCGATCCTCGAGAAGTATTCGGGGAAGTTGGAATAGCTTGAAGTCATCTGGTCGTCGGCGCGAGCCAAGGATGCCGGGTGGCTGATTCCGCTCATGTCCCCCGGCCGGCCTTCGGCCGACCTCCTCCTTGACTTCGCTCCATCAGCCACCCGACATCCTTGGCTTCCAGCGGCTGCGGAGGCCCACGAGAACAACCGAGGGTTCAGGATCAGGCCGGTGGGGTGCCCTGCGCAGCGAGGTCAAGGAGGAGGCTGGGCGAAGCCCGGCCGGGGGACACGAGCGGAGCAGGGCACCCCGCCGGCCTGATCTCGCGCCGAACGCCCAGCAGCAAAAAACACTCACATGAGAGCAAACCCCGAAGCACATGAGCGCCACCCGCTCGTCCACACGATCGACCGCACGATCGCGTGGGCCAGCGAGGTGCCGGCCGCGATCCTGGTCGCGCTGGAAATGGTGGTGCTGCTCGCCGGCGTGATCTCGCGCTACGTGTTCAATGCGCCGCTGACCTGGTCCGACGAGCTCGCGTCGATCCTGTTTCTGTGGCTCGCGATGCTCGGCGCGGTCATCGCGCTGCGCCGCGGCGAGCACATGCGCTTGACGACGCTGGTGAATCGCTTGTCGCCGAATGCGCGCGCCTGGGTGAACCTGTTCGCGCGCCTCGTCGTGATCGCGTTCGTGCTCGAGATCGTGTGGCCCGCCTACGAGCACTTCGATTCGCAGTGGGACATCCGCACCCCCGCGCTCGAAATCCGCGACGGCCTTCGTGTGGCCGCGATCCTCGTCGTCGTGCTGATGATGTTGCCGATCGCGGCGACGCAACTGCTGCGCGACACACCGTGGAAGCGCGTCGCGCTCGGCATCGTCGCGTTCCTCGCGATCGGCACCGCGATGTGGTTCGGCAAGCCGGTGTTCATGCACCTCGGCAATGCGAATCTGCCGATCTTCTTCGTCGGCATCGTCGCGGTGTGCGTCGCGGCCGGTGTGCCGATCGCGTTCGCGTTCGGGCTGGCGACCTTGTCGTATTTGGCGCTGACGACGAACACGCCGCTCAGCGTCGTCGTCAGCCGCATGGACGAAGGCATGTCGAGCCTGGTGCTGTTGTCGGTGCCGCTGTTCGTGTTCCTCGGGTTGCTGATCGAGATGACCGGTGTCGCGAAGGCGATGGTCGATTTTCTCGCGTCGCTGCTCGGGCATGTGCGCGGCGGCCTGGCCTACGTGCTGATCGGCGCGATGTACCTCGTCTCCGGCATTTCGGGTTCGAAGGCCGCCGACATGGCCGCGGTCGCGCCCGCGCTGTTCCCCGAGATGAAGCGCCGTGGCGCGCAGGATGGCCGCCTGATCGCGTTGCTGTCGTCGTCGGGTGCGATGTCGGAGACGATCCCGCCCAGCCTGGTGCTGATCACGATCGGCTCGGTCACCGGCGTGTCGATCGCCGCGCTGTTCACCGGCGGGCTGCTGCCGGCGCTGGTCGGTGCCGCGGCGTTGTGCGCGGTGGTGTGGTTTCACAACCGGAACGAAGACTTGGTCGACGTGGTGCGCGCCGATCGCAAGCGCGTGCTGAAGACATTCGTCGTCGCATTGCCGGCGCTGGCGCTGCCGTTCGTGATCCGCACCGTGGTGGTCGAGGGTGTGGCCACCGCGACCGAGGTCTCGACCGTCGGCATCGCGTACACGGTGCTGGTCGGCCTGTTCGTCTACCGCCGATTCGACTGGAAGCGCCTTTACCCGATGCTGGTCGAGACCGCGTCGCTCTCGGGCGCGATCCTGTTCATCATCGGCTGCGCCACAGCGATGGCCTGGGCGTTGACGCAGTCGGGCTTCTCACGCGAACTCGCTGCTTTCATGCAGCGCGTGCCGGGCGGGCCGGCCGGGTTCATGGCGATCTCGGTGGTCGCGTTCGTGATCCTGGGCAGCGTGCTCGAAGGCATTCCGGCGATCGTGCTGTTCGGGCCGCTGCTGTTTCCGATCGCGCGCGCGGCCGGCATCCACGAGGTGCACTACGCGATGGTCGTGATCTTCGCGATGGGCCTGGGCCTGTTCGCGCCGCCGTTCGGCGTGGGCTTCTACGCGGCGTGTGCGATCGGCCGGGTCGACCCGGATCACGCGGTCGCGCATGTGTGGCCATACCTCGGCGCGCTGTTCGTCGCGCTGATCTTGATCGCGGCCTGGCCGTGGTTGTCGATCGGCTTCCTGTGAGCGTGCCGTGGCGAAGCGGATCGACCTGACCGACGCGCCCTGGCTGCTGCGCACCGCGCGTCTGCGTCTGGAGGCGCCACGTGCCGAACACGCGCAGGCGTTCGCCGAGGGCGTTGCGGCAACGATGCCTGCACTGGCCTTCGTGACCTGGGGCCTTCGCCCACGGGATCTCGACTGGGCCCGGCAGTTCTGCGAAAGCGATGCACGCAGCGTTGAGGAGGGCGTCGACCTGGTGTTCCATGTGTTCGAGGCCAGCGACGGTGGCTGGGTCGGCCGCATCGACGTGCACACGATCGACTTCGACGCCGCGCGCGGCGAGATCGGCTACGTGGGCGACGTGCGCCGCGCCGGACGCGGCCTGATGCGCGAGGCGGCGCTCGCCGTCATCGCCTTGTGCTTCGAACTCGGCTTCGAGCGCATCGAGGCGATGAGCGATGCCCGCAACGCGCGGGCGCTGCACTTCGCCGAGACGCTCGGCATGCAGCGCGAAGGCCTGCTGCGCCGGCACGAGCGCGACCCACAGGGCGCGTTGTGCGACATGGTGTTGTACGCGGCGCTGAACCCGCGCACCTGAAACGCGCCACCGCGCGTCAATCGTGTGCCGGCGCGATCTCTTCGAGCGGCTTGCGTTCGGCGTCCACGCCGAAGCGCAATGCGAGCAGCCCGGCAGCGATCATCAGCGCGGCGCCCAGCGCGTAGCCCCAGGTCACCGCGCCGCGGCTGCCGCTGCCGACCAGTGCGCCGAACAGCAGCGGCGCGACGAAGCCACCCGCGCCGGTGCCGAGCGCGTAGAAGGTCGAGATCGCGAACGCGCGCATCTGCAGCGGGAACACCTCGCTCACCGTGAGGTAGGCCGAGCTCGCCGCAGCGGAAGCGAAGAAGAACACGATAGACCAGCATGCCGCCTGGCCGAAGGCATCGAGCCCGCCGGCGAGAAAGGCCGCGCCGGTCAGCATCAGCCCCACGCCCGACAGCACGTAGGTCGACGCGATCATGCGGCGCCGGCCGACGCGGTCGAACAGCGGCCCGAGCAGCAGCGGGCCCAGCACGTTGCCGAGCGCGAACGGGAAGATGTAGAGCGCGACGCGGTTCTCGGCCACGCCGTAGAAGTGCGTCAGCACCAGCGCGTAGCTGAAGAAGATCGCGTTGTAGAAGAAGGCCTGCGACAGCATCAGCGCGAGCACCACCGCGCTGCGCGTGCGGTAGCGGTGCATCAGCGCGTGCAGCATCTGCCGCGCGCTCGGCAGTGCGCGGGCCGATGGCTCGACCATGGCCGCGTCGACCGGCGGCAGGCTGTGCGTTGCGCCGATCTCCGCCTCGATCTCGTCGACGATGCGCAGCGCCTCGTCACCCCGCCCGCGCGACTGCAGCCAGCGCGGGCTCTCCGGCACGTGCCGGCGCACCAGCACGATCGCGGCGGCGAGCACGGCGCCGAGCGCGAACACCGCGCGCCAGCCGTGCACCGGGCCGAGCACACGCGGGTCGAGCAGCAGCAGGCTGGCGCCTGCGCCGAGCGCGGCACCGAGCCAGAAGCTGCCATTGATTGCGAGGTTGACGCGGCCGCGCACGCGTGCCGGGATCAGCTCGTCGATCGCCGAATTGATCGCCGCGTATTCGCCGCCGATGCCCATGCCGGTGACGAAACGGCACAGCGCGAAGAACCAGAAATTGCCGGCGAACGCGGTCGCGAGCGTGGCTGCCGTGTAGACCGCGAGCGTGATCAGGAACAGCCGCTTGCGCCCGAGCCGATCGGCCAGCCGGCCGAACCAGAGCGCGCCGACGATCGCACCGGCGATGTAGAGCGAGCCCGACCAGCCGACCTGCAGCGCGCTCAGCCCCAATGTGTCCGGCCGCTCCAGCACCGCGCCGATCGAGCCGACCAGCGTCACCTCCAGCCCATCGAGCACCCAGGCGATGCCGAGCGCGATCACGACGCGCCAATGCCAGCGCGACCAGGGCAGGCGATCCAGCCGCTGCGCGATCGTGCCCACGGTCTCGCTCACGCCTGGTAGGTCTTGATCACCGCGGCGTCGTCGAGCCCGGCCCAACCGCGTTCCACCGTCTCGCGAAACCGGGCCAGCGCCGCGTCGCCCAGCGGCGTCGCGTGGCCCACGCTCGCGGCCAGCGCGGTCGCGAGGCCGATGTCTTTCGTCAGGATGTGCGCGGCCGCGCGCGGCGGTGAATAGTCGTCGGCCAGCGCACGCGCCATGCGGTCCTCGAACACCCACGAGGCACCACTCGAGACACGGATGATCTCGAACATCGCCTTCGGGTCGAGCCCGATCTTGCCGGCCAGCGCGAGCGCCTCGGCACCGGCCACGAGGTTGATGCCGGCGAGCAGGTTGTTGACGAGCTTGGCCTTGGCCGCGTCGCCGATCGATTCGCTGACGACGAAGCGCTTCTCGGCCAGGTCGGCGAGCAGTGCCTGCCATCGTTCGAGCGTCGCCGCCGGTGCGGCGAGCATCGTGCTCATCGTGCCGGCGAGGGCGCGCGCCGGGCCGCCGGAGATCGGTGCGTCGATCGTCGCGATGCCGTGGGTGGCGAGCCGTGCGGCGATTCGAATCGAATCGTGTGGCGCGATCGTCGAGCACAGCATCACGGTCTTCGCGCCGTGGGCCGCGCTGACGATGCCCGCGTCGCCGAACAGCACGTCGTGGATCTGGGCCGCGTCGACGACGACGACGATCGCGATCGCGGTCTGCGCGGCGAGCGCCTGCGGCGAGCCGCACACCTCGAACCCCGCGGCGCGCGCCTCGGCGTCGGCCTCGGCACGCACGTCGCGTGTCGCCACCTGCCAGCCTTTCGCGTGCAGGTTGCGCGCCATCGCCATGCCCATCGCGCCGACACCGACGATGCCGACACGGGCCTTCGCCGTCACGGCGCTCACTTCGGCTGCTTGGTCGTGCGCAGGTAAGGCTTGATCGTCTTGAAGCCGGGGAACGACTTCTCGGCTTCTTCGTTCGAAACCGCCGGCGTGATGATCACGTCGTCGCCGTGCTTCCAGTTCACCGGTGTCGCCACCTTGTGCTTTGCGGTCAGCTGCATCGAGTCGAGCACGCGCAGGATCTCGTCGAAGTTGCGGCCGGTCGTCATCGGGTAGGTCAGCATCAGCTTGATCTTCTTGTCCGGGCCGATGATGAAGACCGAGCGCACGGTCGCGTTGTTGGCCGCGGTGCGGCCATCGGCGCCGACCTCGTCGGCGGGCAGCATGTTGTAGAGCTTGGCGACCTTCAGGTCGGCGTCGCCGATCATCGGGTACTTGACGGCCGCGCCTTGCGTCTCCTCGATGTCCTTCGCCCACTCGCCGTGGTGGGCGACGGTGTCGGTCGACAGGCCGATCAGCTTGGCGTTGCGCTTCGTGAACTCGGGCTCGATCTTGGCCATGTAGCCGAGCTCGGTGGTGCACACCGGAGTGAAGTCTTTCGGGTGCGAGAACAGCACGGCCCATTTCTCGCCGATCCAGTCGTGGAACCGGATCGGGCCCTGGGTCGTTTCGGCACTGAAGTCGGGGGCGGTGTCGTTGATGCGAAGTGACATGTCGAACTCCTGGTGGTCTGCCGGTGAAGGCGGGTCGGAAAGTCTACGACCGCCCGGCGCTCACGTCAGTTTGAGCAGCCGCTTCGCGTTCTCTTTCAGGATCAGCGGGCGCACCTCGTCCTTGAAGCCGACTTCGGCGAAGTCCTTCATCCAGCGGTCTGGCGTGATCAGCGGGTAGTCGCTGCCGAACAGGATGCGGTCTTTCAGCTGCGTGTTAGCGTACTGCACGAGCTGCGGCGGAAAGTACTTCGGGCTCCAGCCCGAGAGGTCGATCCAGATGTTGGGCTTGTGCACCGCGAGCGAGAGCGCTTCGTCCTGCCAGGGCCAGCTCGGGTGGGCGATGACGATGTCGATGTCGGGGAAATCGATCGCCACGTCTTCGAGCAGCATCGGGTTGCTGTTCTGCAGCCGCAGCCCGCCGCCGCAGCGCATGCCTGAGCCGATGCCCGAGTGGCCGCTGTGGAAGATGGCGGGCAGCTTGTATTCGGCGATCACCTCGTAGAGCGGCCAGGCCATCTTGTCGTAGGGCTCGAAGCCCTGCACCGTGGGGTGGAACTTGAAGCCCTTGACGCCGTACTCCTCGATCAGCTTGCGCGCCTCGCGGGCGCCCATCTTGCCCTTGTGGGGGTCGATGCTGCCGAAGGCGATCATGATGTCGGAGTTGGCCATCGCCGCTTCGGCGATCTCTTCGTTCGGGATGCGGCGGCGACCCATCTGCGTCTCGGCATCCACCGTGAACATCACGAAGCCGATCTTCTTCTCGCGGTAGTACGCGAGCGACTCCTCCATCGTCGGCCGCTTGCTCGACCTGAAGTATTTGTCCGCAGCCCGGTCGTACTCCTCGCCGTAGTTGTCGAACGGGTTGCGACACGACACCTCGAGGTGGGTGTGCGTGTCGATCGCGATCAGGTCGGCATGGTTCATCCGGGTTTCCTTTCGATCACTGGCAGCTGAAGTTGTCGGCTGATTCGATGCTACCGCTGCCCTTGTAGCGGGCGACCTGCGGATACGCGCACAGCGGCCGCGTGCGCGTGGCCGACCAGCTCGAAGGGATGTCGGCGCTCGCGCCGGCCGCGTTGCCCGTGCCGCGCGCGCTCGCCGTCACGCTGGCCGGCGCCGTGCCCTGCTCGACCCAGGCGACCAGCGGCGTCAGCATGTCGAACTGGTCGGTCGCCGGGCCGGCCGAGCAGTGGGTCATGCCGGGCACGCGGTAGAGCTTCGCGAAGTCGCCCGCATCGCCTTGGTTCGCGGCGCGCAGCGACTCGTACCAGGCGGTGGTGTCGTCGCTGGAGAAGATCGGGTCGCTGGTGCCGTGGTAGACCATCATCTTCGCGCCCCGGTTCTTCAGCGCCGACATGTCGCTCACGTTCGGCGGGATCATGAACGACAGCGCTGCCTCGGTGTAGGTCGCGTTCGTGGCCGCGACCTTCGCCAGCATCGTGTCGATATTGCCGGTGAGCGCGAACGTGGTGCCGCTGAAGCCGGCGGCCGGCTCGGGCGGCACCTCCCAGATCGTCGCGACCGCGGGCGCGTCGCGCTGCCACGGCGAGGTGAAGTACCAGAGCGGCGTGTTGCCACCTGCCACGCCGGCGTCGTAGGGCCAGCTCGAATAGAACTTCGTGCCGGTGCTCGTCGTTTGCCCGGTGAACCGCTTCGCGATCACGTCCTTCTGTGCGGCCGAGAGGCAGGTGCCGTCGCGCGCGCCGGCGCAGGTCGGCACGTCGCGGTCGAGGTTGAAGGCGGCCTGGCAGGCGGTGGTGTCCTGCACCAGGCCGTCGGCGCTGCCGTCGAGTGCGTCGCACTTCGCGAGCACGGCGTTCGCGACCAGCGTGCGTTCGGCCTGGGTGTAGGCGGTCGAGATGTCGGCCGGGTTGGTCGCGACGGTCGCGAAGCCCTGGTAGGTCGCGATGTTCGAGATCGCCGCGAACGGCAGGCGAAAGCCGGGGTCGCCGACGAGGTAGCCGTCATACTGGTCGGGCATGCGCGCTGCGGCAACCATCGTGTGGCGCCCGCCGTTCGAGCAGCCGCCGAAGTACGAGCGGTCGGGGCCTTTGCCGTAGGCCGTCTGGATCGCGGCCTTGGCCATCGGCGTGAGCTTGGCGGCAGCCTGGTAGCCGTAGTCGAGCCGCGCCTGCGGGTCGTAGCCGAAGTTCTGAGCACCGGTGTGACCGGCATCGGAGCTGATCACCGCGAAGCCCATGTTCAGCGCGTTGGTCAAACCGAAGCCGCCGTTGACGGCGCCCACCGCGTTCGAGACGCTGCCGTCGGTGCCGCCGTTGGCCTGGTAGAAAAAGCGGCCGTTCCAGGCGTTCGGCAGACGCATCTCGAAACCGATCGCGTAGGTGTTGCCGTCGACCGGGCTGACGCGCGTGTACATCTTCCCGGTCACCTGGCAATGTGCCGGCACCGGGTTGCCGGCGACCATGAGCGTGCCGGCCGCGATCGCGTTCGCGGCGGTGATGGTGGTGTTGGCGAACGAGATCTTGGTGGCGAGGTCGGTGCACGAGGCGAGCGTGGTGCCGGTCGCCGGGGCGAGCTGTGGCAGCCCGGCATCGTCGCCGCCGCCGCAGGCGGCCAGCACGGTCAGCAGGGTGGTTGCGCCGACGGCGCCGGAGAGAAGTCGTCGAGTCATCGGAAGTCTCCTGGTTGTTTGTCATCGGTTGCATGCGAGGCAACTGCTTAAATTTAATAACTAAAGTCGGTCATGTCGTCATGGATTTCCCGAAGCGATGAACCGGTGTGAAAACTGCGGGTAACTACCGAGGGTCGGCATGTCAAACTGATTAATACTTTTAATCACTCTGAGAGGATTTCGATGTCCGCCACGTTCAGCGCCGCGACCGGCCTGCTTGCCCAACTCGATCTGCTGCAGATCGCGCAACGCGGCGCGGTCGTGCACCTGCGGCTGAACCGCCCGGCCAAGCGCAACGCGATCAACGACGCGCTCGTCGCGCAGCTGCAGACCGCCTTCGTCAACCTGCCCGAGAGCGCGCGTGTCGTCGTGCTCAGTGGCGAGGGCCGGCAGTTCTGCGCGGGGCTCGATCTGTCGGAGCTGGGCGAGCGCAGCGTCGCCGAAGGCATCGTGCATTCGCGTTCGTGGCATGCGGCGTTCGAGCAGATCCAGTTCGGCCGCGTGCCGGTGATCGCGGTGCTGCACGGCGCGGTCGTCGGCGGCGGGTTGGAGCTGGCGAGCGCCGCGCACATCCGTGTGGCCGAGGCGAGCACGTTCTACGGTCTGCCAGAAGGCCAACGCGGCCTGTTCGTGGGCGGTGGCGGCTCGGCGCGCGTGCCGCGGCTGATCGGCGCCGCGCGCATGGCCGACATGATGCTGACCGGCCGCGTCTACGACGCCGCCGAGGGCCACGCGATCGGGCTGTCGCAATACCTCGTCGAAGACGGGCAGGGCCTCGACAAGGCACTCGCGCTGGCCGAGAAGGTCGCCGCGAACGCGCCGCTCTCGAACTTCGCGGTGATGCACGCGCTGCCGCGCATCGCCGACATGAGCCGCGAAGACGGCCTGTTCACCGAGTCGCTGATGGCCGCGATCGCGCAGGGCGACGATGCAGCGAAGGCGCGCATGCGGGCGTTTCTCGATGGCAAGGCGGGGAAGGTGGGGAAGTCGTCATGAACGATGTTCGGATTGGGTCGACGCTCCACCACCCAGCCATGAGCGCAGCCCAACCCCGCTACCGAGACGTCCCGATGGGGGGCTCGCTCACCGCGCACTTCGAGACGCGCGCCGATGGCAGCCAGATCGTCACGTCGACCGAGCCGCTGCAGCCCTATGCCGCGCGGCTCACCGACCGCCTGCTGCACTGGGCCGAGGCCACGCCAGACCAGACCCTGGTCGCGAAACGGGTCGACAAGGGCGACTGGCGCCGCGTCAGCTACGCCGAGGCGCTGCGCAGCGCGCGTTCGATCGCCCAGGTACTGCTCGACCACGGCCTGAACGCCGAGCGGCCGCTCGCGATCCTGTCCGACAACGACATCGAGCACCTGCTGCTGGGGCTCGGCGCGATGCTCGCCGGCGTGCCGTTCGCGCCGATCTCGGCGGCGTATTCGCTGCTCTCGCAAGACCACGGCAAGCTGCGTCACATCCTCGGCGTGTTGACGCCAGGCATGGTGTTCGCGGCCGACGGCGCGGCGTTCTCGAAGGCGATCCAGGCGGTCGTGCCGCAAGACGCAGCGATCGTGCTGACGCAGGGCCGCGTCGAGGACCGCAAGGCGCTCACCTTCGCCGACCTGCTCGCGACGCGCGCGACCGCGCAGGTCGATGCGGCGCACGCGCAGGTCGGCCCCGACACGATCGCCAAGTTCCTGTTCACCTCCGGCTCGACCAAGCTGCCCAAGGGCGTGATCAACACGCAGCGCATGATCTGCAGCAACCAGCAGATGATCCGCCAGTGCTTCCCCGACCTGCAGCGCGAGCCGCCGGTGCTGGTCGACTGGCTGCCCTGGAACCACACCTTCGGCGGCAACCACAACGTCGGCATCGCGCTCTACAACGGCGGCACGCTCTACATCGACGAAGGCAAGCCCACGCCGGCGCTGATCGGCGAGACGCTGCGCAACCTGCGCGAGATCGCGCCGACGCTGTATTTCAACGTGCCCAAGGGCTTCGAGGAAATCGCCAACGCGCTGGAGGTCGACGCGCAACTGCGCGAGACCTTCTTCAGCCGCGTGAAGATGTTCTTCTTCTCCGGCGCCGGCCTGTCGCAGCCGGTCTGGGACAAGCTCGACCGCGTCGGCGAGGCCCATGCCGGCGAGCGCGTGCGCATGCTCACCGGGCTGGGCATGACCGAAACCGCGCCGTTCGCGGTGTGTGCGAACGCGCACGATGTGAAGTCGGCGCACATCGGCTTGCCGGCCCCGGGCGTCGAGCTCAAGGTCGTGCCCAGCGGTGACAAATTCGAGATGCGCTACCGCGGCCCGAACGTCACGCCCGGCTACTGGCGCGCGCCCGCGCAGACGGCCGAATCATTCGACGACGAAGGCTTCTACTGCAGCGGCGACGCGGTCAAGCCGATGGACCCCGCGCAGCCTGAGCGCGGCTTCATGTTCGACGGCCGCATCGCCGAAGACTTCAAGCTCGCCACCGGCACCTTCGTGTCGGTCGGCCCGCTGCGCGCGAAGATCATCGCGGCCGGCGACCCGTGCGTGCAGGATGCCGTGATCGCCGGCATCAACCGCAACGAGCTCGGCGTGCTGATCTTTCCGCGGCTGGATGCCTGCCGTGCGCTGGCTGGCGTGGCGCCTTCGACGCCGGCTGCGCAAGTGCTGGCCGAGGCGCCGATCCGCGAGTTCTTCCAGCAGTTGGTCGACAACCTGCATGCCAGCGGCACCGGCAGCGCGACGCGGGTGGCGCGGGCGATGGTGCTGGTCGAACCACCGTCGATCGACCGCGGCGAGATCACCGACAAGGGCTCGATCAACCAGCGCGCTGTGCTGACGCACCGGGATGCGCTGGTCGAGCAACTCTACGCAGACGGCGATGGCGTGATCCTGCCGCGCGGCTGAACCTCGAACAAGGGACGACATGAACATCCAAGGACAAGCCGCGCTCGTCACCGGCGGCGCCTCGGGCCTCGGCGCGCAGACCGCGCGCGAGCTCGCGAAGCGCGGCGCGAAGGTCGCGGTGCTTGACCGCAACGGCGCCGGCGCGAAGGCCCTCGCCGAGGAGATCGGCGCGGATCGCGCTGTGGGCATCGAGTGCGACATCACCTCGACCGAGAGCGTGCTCGCCGCACTCGCCGCAGCGCGCGAAGCGCACGGCCCGACGCGCATCCTGATGAACATCGCCGGCATCGGCACCGCGAAACGCCTGATCGCCAAGGACGGCACGCCGATGCCGCTCGAAGACTTCGAGCGCGTGGTCAAGGTCAACCTGATCGGCACCTTCAACGTGATCCGGCTCGCCACGGCCGAGATCGTCAAGCTCGATCCGATGGCAGACGGTGAGCGCGGCGTGATCGTCAACACGGCGTCGGTCGCCGCGTTCGACGGGCAGGTCGGGCAGGAGGCGTATGCCGCGTCGAAGGGCGGCCTCGTCTCGCTCACGCTGCCGCTCGCGCGCGACCTTGCGCAGTTCGGCGTGCGCGTGGTCACGATCGCGCCGGGCCTGTTCCTCACGCCGCTGATGGCCGAGCTGCCCGAGGCGGTGCAGCAGTCGCTGGCCGCGAGCATCCCGTTCCCGAAACGTCTCGGCAGACCGGAAGAGTTCGCGCAGCTCGCCGCGACGATCGTCGAGAACCTCGCGCTCAACGGCGAGGTCATCCGCCTCGACGGTGCCTTGCGCATGGCGCCCCGATAGAGAAATGACCGCCCCCACGTCGCTTCGCTCCTGCCCCCCGAGGGGGCGCTCGGCCGCCTTGGGGCGGCCCGGCGCCGGCCGAGGATCTGTCTAGATGCCCCGCACCACCACCCACACCGTCTACGTCACCTTCGGCGACTGCGACCCGGCGGGCATCGTGTTCTTCCCGAACTTCTCGCACTGGATGGACACGGCCTCGCTGTCGTTCTTCATGCAGTGCGGCGTGCCGCCGTGGCGCGAGCTCGAGAAGACCCGCGGCATCGTCGGCACCCCGCTGCTCGAGATCAACACCAAGTTCATCAAGTCGGCCACCTACGGCGAGACGCTGACGATCACCACCCATGTCGAAGAGTGGCGCAACAAGGTCGTGGTGCAGATGCACCGCATCACGCGCGCTCGCCCCGACGGCGGCGAAGACCTGATCTGCGAGGGCCGCGAGGTGCGCGCCTTCGTCAAGCGCGATGAGCACGACCGCGACCGCCTGCGCGCGATCCCGGTGCCCGAAGACATCCGCCTCCTGTGTTCCTGACAGCTCGACCACAACGATTGGAGACCCGCATGAAAATTCGCCTTCTGGCCGCCTTGGCCACCGCATTCGCCAGCGCCCACGCACTGGCCGACATCACGATCGGTGTCAGCATCTCGCTGACCGGCCCGACTTCGGCGCTCGGCATCCCGACCAAGAACGGCATCGAGCTCTGGCCGAAGACGATCGCCGGCGAGAAGCTCAACGTGATCCTGCTCGACGACGCGACCGACCCGACGCTGGCCGTCAAGAACGCGCGCCGCTTCATCACCGAAGACAAGGTCGACGTGATCGTCGGCTCGGTCGCCACACCGGTGGCCGCGGCCATGTCGGATGTGGCCACCGAGGGCCAGACGGTGCAGCTGATGCTCTCGCCGGTGAACCTGCCCGAGGGCAAGGGCGCGTGGTCGTTCCGGCTGCCGCAATCGACCGCGGTGATGGCGATCCCGGTCGTCGACTACTGGAAGCGCACGGGTGTGAAGACCTACGGCTTTCTCGGCTACTCCGATGCCTACGGCGAAGCGTGGCTGAAGGATCTCTCGGCGCTCGCCGAGAAGGCCGGCATCAAGCTGGTGGCCACGGAGCGCTTCGCGCGCTCGGACACCAGCGTCACCGGCCAGGCGCTGAAGCTGGTCTCGGCCAACCCGGACGCGATCCTGATCGCCGCCTCGGGCAGCGGCGCGGCGATGCCGCACAAGGGGCTGGTCGAGCGCGGCTACGCGAAGACCAAGATCTTCCAGACTCACGGCGCCGCCAGCCGCGACCTGATCCGCATCGGCGGCGCCGATGTCGAAGGCTCGTTCGTGTCGTCCGGCCCGGCGGTCGTCGCCAACCTGCTGCCCGACAGCAACGCCAGCAAGGTGCTCGCGACGAAGTACCAGACCGAGTTCGAGAAGGCCTACGGCAAGGGCAGCGCGAACCAGTTCGGCGCGCATGCGTTCGACGTGGCCATCGTGCTCGAGAAGGCAGTGCCGCTGGCGCTGAAGAAGGGCAAGCCCGGCACCAAGGAATTCCGCGCCGGGCTCAAAGAGGCGCTGGAGACGATGGGCCGCACGCCGGTCTCGCAAGGCGTGCTGAACTACACCGCGACCGACCACTTCGGCTACACGCCCGAGACCGGCGTGCTGCTGACGATCGACAAGGGCGACTGGAAGCTCGTGCCGACGAAGTAGTTCGAGGGTTTCTACGGAGCGCGTCGCGACCGGCGGCGCGCAAGCCGCTTGTATCATTTCTTGCCCGATCGACCGACCGGTCGGTCGAGTAAGTTTCGACTCCTCGCCTCCACCCGCGCGCGCCCATGGACTTCTCAATCGCCAGCATCCTGATGCTCGACGGCGCGACCAACGGCGCCATCTACGCGCTGCTCGGGCTGGCGACGGTGCTGGTGTTCGCGATCACGCGCGTGATCTTCATCCCGCAGGGCGAGTTCGTCGCCTACGGCGCGCTGACGCTGGCGCTGCTGCAGATGGGCAAGGTGCCCGGCACGGTGTGGCTGCTGGTCGTGATGGCTTTGATCGCGACCGTGCTCGACACGGCGCTCGCGCTGCGCCGCGGGGTGCCGGCCGTTGCCGCGCTGATGAAGTCGGCACGCTGGCTGATCGCGCCGGTGATCGTCGCGGCCATCGCATGGTGGGCCGCGCCGCTGAAACTGCCGCTGATCTTTCAGAGCCTGCTGACGCTGGCGATCGTCACGCCGCTGGGCCCGCTGGTCTATCGCCTCGCGTACGAGAAGTTGGCCGACGCGACCGTGCTGGTGCTGCTGATCGTCTCGGTCGGCACGCACTTCGCGCTCACCGGCCTCGGCCTCGTGTTCTTCGGCGCCGAGGGTTTCCGCAACCCGAGCTTCTGGGATGCGCGCTTCTCGGCCGGCGCACTCACGCTTTCCGGCCAGGCGGCGATCATCTTCATGGTGTCGATCGCGCTGATCCTCGCGCTGTACCTGTTCTTCGAGCGCACGCTGCGCGGCAAGGCGCTGCGCGCGACGGCCGTGAACCGCCTCGGCGCACGGCTGATGGGCATCTCGACGACCGGCGCCGGCCGCCTGAGCTTCGGTCTGGCCGCGTTCATGGGCGCGCTCTCGGGCCTGCTGATCGGGCCGACGACGACGCTCTTCTACGACTCGGGTTTCCTGATCGGCCTGAAGGGCTTCGTCGCGGCGATCTTCGGCGGCCTCGCGAGCTACCCGGCCGCTGCGGTCGGTGCGCTCTTCGTCGGGCTGCTCGAGAGCTTCGGCTCGTTCTACGCGAGCGCCTTCAAGGAGGTGATCGTGTTCACGGTGATCATCCCGGTCCTGCTGTGGCGCTCCTTCCAGCACGGCCACGACGACGAAGAAGAGTGACGACGAGATGACCATGCGCCGCGCCTTCCTCATCGCTTTCATCGTCCTGCTGGCCGCGCTGCCGCAGTTGCCCGTGCCCGAGTTCTGGATCACGCAGGCCAACTACATCGGGCTGTACACGCTGGTCGTGATCGGCCTGGTGCTGCTGACCGGCGTGGCCGGGCTCACCTCATTCGGCCAGGCGGCGTTCGTCGGCCTCGGTGCGTACACGGCCGCCTACCTCACGCTCACGCAGGGCGTCTCGCCGTGGATTACGGTCTGGATCGGCCTGGTCATCACGGCGGTCGCCGCATTGGTCCTCGGCTGGATCACGCTGCGCATGTCGGGCCACTACCTGCCGCTCGCGACGATCGCCTGGGGCCTGAGCCTGTACTACCTGCTCGGCAACATCGACGCGCTCGGCAAGTACGACGGCCTGCTCGGCGTGCCGGCGCTGAAGTTCTTCGGCATCGAGCTCAACACCGGCCGCAGCTTCTTCTATCTGCTGTGGCTGATCGTCGTGCTCGCGGCGCTCGCCGCGATCAACCTGCTCGATTCGCGCGCCGGCCGCGCGCTGCGCGCCGTCAAGGGCGGCTCGACGATGGCCGAGGCGATGGGCGTCGACACCTTCCGGACCAAGGTGACCGCCTTCGTTCTCGCGGCGATGCTCGCGAGCATCTCGGGCTGGCTGTTCGCGCATTTCCAGCGCACCGTGAACCCCTCGCCGTTCGGCCTGAAGATGGGCATCGAGTACCTGTTCATGGCGGTGATCGGCGGGGTCGGCCACGTGTGGGGCGCGCTGGTCGGCGCGGGTGTCGTGAAGATCCTCGAAGACCAGTTGCAGGTCTGGCTGCCGAAGCTGCTCGGCGGCAGCGGCAACTACGAGATCATCGTGTTCGGCATCCTGCTGGTGCTGGTGCTGCAGTACGCGCGCGACGGCATCTGGGCGTTCATCGAGGCACGCTTGCCGCGCGTTCGACGCAAGGTCGACTGGGCCGATGCGCCGGCGCTGGCCGAGCGTTCGCGCCCGCCGCACGGCGAGGTCGTGCTCGACGTCAACGCGGCGCGCAAGGAGTTCGGCGGGCTGGTGGCGGTGAACGACGTGAGCTTCCAGGTGCGCGCCGGCGAGATCCTCGGCCTGATCGGGCCGAACGGCGCGGGCAAGTCGACCACGTTCAACCTCGTCACCGGCGTGCTGCCCGTGACTCGCGGTGCCGTCACGCTGCGCGGCGAGCGCATCGATTCGCTGCCGTCGCGGCAGATCGCGAAACGCGGCGTCTCGCGCACCTTCCAGCACGTCAAGATGATCGCCGGCATGACGGTGCTCGAGAACGTCGCGCTCGGCGCGCACCTGCGCGGCTCGCGCGGCGTGGCCTCGGCGATGCTGCGGTTCGATCGCGCCGAGGAGCGCCAGTTGCTGAAGGAGGCCGAGAAGCAGCTGCGCCGCATCGGCATGGGCGAGCGCATGCACGAACTTGCCGGCAACCTCGCGCTCGGCCCGCAGCGCCTGATGGAGATCGCGCGTGCCCTGTGCGCCGACCCGACCCTGCTGCTGCTCGACGAACCCGCCGCCGGCCTGCGCCTCAAAGAAAAGCAGGCCCTGGCCGACGTGCTGCGCCAGCTGCGCGGAGAGGGCCTGTCGATCCTGCTGGTCGAGCACGACATGGACCTGGTGATGGGTCTGGTCGACCGCATCGTCGTGATGGAGTTCGGCACCAAACTGATCGAAGGCACGCCGGAAGAAGTGCAGGCGAGCCCGGCGGTGCGCGCGGCTTATCTGGGTACCGAGCATTGATATGGCGCAGCTGACGACCACCACAACCGATCCATCCGCGCCGACAACCATGTCCACTGACAAGCTCCTAGACGTCAAAGACCTGCACGCCGGCTACGGCCGGGCCGAGGTGCTGCACGGGCTGAATCTGAGCGCGAAGGTCGGCAGCGTCGTCACCGTGATCGGCCCGAACGGCGCCGGCAAGTCGACGCTGCTGAACGCGCTGATGGGCGTGCTGCCCTCGCGCGGCAAGATCGACTACCAAGGCAAATCGGTGGTACTCAACACGCTCGAAGAGCGCGTGATGCAGGGCATCGCGCTGGTGCCCGAAACACGCGCGCTGTTCGGCACGATGCCGGTCGAGGACAACCTGCTGCTCGGCGCCTACCGCCAGGTTCGGTTGGGAAGATCAGACAGCGCCGCAGCGATCGAAGAAGTCTTCACGCTGTTCCCGCGCCTGAAGGAGCGCCGCGCGCAACTCGCCGGCACGCTCTCGGGCGGTGAGCGCCAGATGCTCGCGATCGGCCGCGCGCTGATGAGCAAGCCGCGGCTGTTGATGCTCGACGAGCCCAGCCTCGGCCTCGCGCCGCTCGTGGTCAAGGAGATCTTCCGCATCATCGAGGGCCTGCGCGCGACCGGCGTGACGATCCTGCTGGTCGAGCAGAACGCGCGCGCGGCGCTGGAGGTGGCCGACCACGGCTACGTGCTCGAGATGGGCGAGATCGCGCTCGAAGGCCCGGCCACCGAACTCGCGAAGGATTCGCGCGTGATCGACACCTACCTCGGCGCCGCGCGCAAGAGCGCCACATAGGCATGCCCGGCTCGGCGAACGATCACCCCCACGCCGGCGCCGACACGCTCGACCAGTCGCGCCTCACGCACCTCGTCGGCTATGCCGCGACGCGCGCCTCGATCACGATGCGGCGCGTGTTCGCGCAGAACTTCGAACCGCTCGAGCTGAAGGTGGTCGAGTTCTCCATCCTGATGCTGGTCGCGGCGAACCCGCAGGTGAACCAGAAGCAGCTTGGCGAGGCGCTCGACATCTCGGCGCCGAACATGGCGGTCACGCTCGACCGGCTGGTCGAGCGCGGCTGGGTCGAGCGCGTGCGCAGCACGAAAGACCGGCGCGCGATGCACATCCACCTCACCCCGAACGGCCTCGACCTCGTCGCCCGCGCCGAGAAGATCGCCGCGACGATGGAATCGCCGGCACTGCGTGCGCTCTCGCCGGCCGAACGCGCGCTGCTGATCGAGCTGCTGATGAAGGTCGCGACCGGCAAGGCGCCCAAGCGCGGCTGACGTTACCTCTTCATTCGCCGGTGAAGTTTGTCGCGGGCCGATCGCCCATCAGGTAGCGCGGGCCGGGGCCACGTTGCGCGGCGGCGTCGCCGGCGTTGTACAGGCCGCAGCGCTTCAGCGAAAGGCAGCCGCAGCCGATGCACGAGCTCAACTGGTCGCGCAGCCGCGTCAGCGATTCGATGCGCGCATCGAGCAGCGGCCGCCAGAGGCGCGAGAGGCGCTGCCAGTCGGCACGGGTGGGCGTGCGCGCGTCGGGCAGCGTCTGCAGCGCTGCGCGGATCTGCTTCAGGTCGAGGCCGACCGCCTGGGCGGCCCCGATGAAGGCGACGCGCCGTATCACGCCCCGCTCGAAGCGCCGCTGCCCGCCGGCATTGCGCGTGCTCGAGATCAGGCCTTCGGTTTCGTAGAAGCGCAGCGCGCTGGCCGCCACGCCGGCGCGTCGCGACAGGTCGCCGATCGTGAGTACCGCATCGTTCATCGCCGGTCCCTTTCGAAAAAATCTGGTTGAAGGCTTGACTTCAAGCTTACTTGAGGTCTGAGCATCGCGTCATTGCAACTTCTGCTATCACCGCCATGCGCCACGATGCACTGCACCGCCTGCTCGACCGAAACCTGCTGCTGCCGGCCGAGTACGGCGGCGGGCTCACCAGCCACCTGCCGATGGCGCTGCACGCGCTGGCCCGGATGGGCGCCGACGCCGCGCGCCTGCAGCGATTCTTCGACCTGTACGCAGCGCGCTTCGCCTCGCCGAAGCCAACCGGCGATGCGCCCGCACTCACCGACTGGCTGCCGCACCGCGGCCGGTACGCGTCGTTGCCGGCGCTTCGGGCGACCTTCGCCCACGCCTTGCAGCGCGACGATGCGGCGACCGTTCTCCAACGCGTCGTGCCGCACCTGATGCCCGGCGTCGGCGCCGCTGCGTTCCATGGGCTGTTGCGCACCGCGCACGCCTTCGAGGCCGGCCACGTCGGCGAACTCGCACACGGCCTCGCCTACTGGGCCGCGCGGTGGTTCGTTCTGCCGCCGGCACCCGCCGCGCCGGCAACATGGGGCTTCGAGGACTGGTCGGCGCGCCTCGCGCACGAAGCGCTCGGTTGGCGCAACTCGGGCACGCTGATCTCGCAGCGCATGCAGGAAGCCACGCAGGCGCCGGCCTACCGCGCGCTCGCAGGCGGCCTTCGGTTCGAGAGCGATACCGTCGCGAAGCTCGCAGGTTTCGCGGCGGCGCTGTACGCCGAGAGCGGCAACTTCACCGTGCTGCACATGGTCACCGGCTGCCGCGCGGCGCGCGTGATGCTGCCGTTCGCGGGCGACGCCGCCGAGGCGAGCGGCGCGCTGGTGCCCGCGCTCACGGCCGCCTTCCTCGCCAGCGACGTGGTGCAGTCAGAGCGCTTCGCGCCACCCACGCCGCTTGCGCACTCGGCGCTCGCGGCCGGCGCGATCGCCTCCGACGACGATCACGTGATCAAGCTGGTCGATGCCTGCCTCGACGAATCAGCGTTCCATGGCGGTTCATGGCATCGGCTGGCCGCATCGCGCGCGCTGACTCGAAGTTCGGCCTGACGCCGTGACGCCGTGACGCCGTGACGAGATCAGCACCCCCACCCGAGGAGGCGATCGGCAAGAAGCGGGGCAAGCACCTGCAAGGCGAGCGCACCGATCCGCGATGTCGTGGGCACCATCAACGACCTGCGCGATGCAGGCCAAGCTGCTGTCGCTGAATGCCGCGATCGAAGCCGCGCGTGCAGGTGAGATCGGTCGCGGATTCTCGGTCGTGGCGGGCGAGATGCGCAACGTGGCCAAGCGCTGGTTCGCCCCCGCGACCGAGATCCCCGGCACGCTCGGTTGAGTACTGCGCAGCGGCCGGGGCCGGTTCAGCCGGCCACCGTCGCCAGCAGGCCTGCGACGCCCAGCCCCAGCGCCGCGAGCGCATCGCCCGCGATCAGCCCGCCGCCGATCAGCGAGGTGGTGCTCATGTCGTCGAGCGGGGCCTCGTCGCCCGGCTTCGAACTCGCACCACGCCCGCCGAACCCGTTGGCGAAACTGCTGATCACGCCGCCGATCGCGAACCAGCTCGTGGTGGCGATGCTCAGGAAGGTGCCGAACGCGTAGGCGTAAGGTGAGGGCAGCAGCACCGCGTCGATCACGAAATCGCTCGCACCGCCGAACCTTCCGCTGCGCTTGAGGCGCTGGTACGGCGCACTCGCGAACAGCGACTTGCGCACGAACTGCACCGTCAAACCGATCGCTATGCCGAGCAAGATCGCGTGGCGCTGGTAGGGCTTGTCTTCGGTCAGGCTGCGCAGCACGCCGACGAACTTGTAGGTCATCGTCGATTGCCATTGCTGCGATTGCTCGGCCGCTTTCAACACGGTCTGGTCGAGCGCCAGCACCGGATAGGCGCTCATGAACAGCTTGGCAAAACCGACCGACAGGATCGCGCCCACCAACAACCCCATCACCTGGAAGCGGAACTGGATGGTGCGCGGCGTGCCCAGGCGCCAGCCGGTCGAGCGGTCTTGCTGCATGTCGCCGGCGACGCTGCACGACACCAGCAGCACGCCGCCCGCCATCAGCCCGACGATCGGGTCTTTCAGCCCGAGCCCGGCCATCAGCACCACCGCGGTGACAAACGCCGACGAGATCGGGTTGCTGTCGCTGATGCCGAGCGAGATGCCGTTGACCATCGCGAACACGAACACCAGCGCCATCGCGACCGCCATGAAGAACACCGGCTGGTGCAGCACGCCAGAGCCGACCCACACCACCATCCCGCCCCAGAACAGCACCCAGGCGACGAGGCGGCCGGTGCTGGTGCGCTTCCAGGCTTCTTCGGCATGCGGCGCCGCGGACTTGGCCGGCGCGCGCCAGCGCCGGCCGGCCTCGACCAGGATTTGCCCGATGTCCAGGATCGCCGCGCCCATGATCAGTCCCAGCCCGATCAGGAAGGTGATCTTGCGGAACGGCTCGCCCTCGTGCAGCCAGCCGATCGAGATGAAGTACGGGATCAGCATCTGCCCGGTCAACCCGGCGACGAGCGCGGCGATGCCGATGCGCGCACCGACCAGCATGCCGGCGCCCAGCGTGGAGGTCGAGATCTGGATCGCACCCATGAAGCCGAGCTTGGCGGCGCCGATGCCGCCGAAGATGCCCAGCCCCATGCCCGTGCCCAGCCGCGCGATCGACTGGCGCAGCAGCACCGGGTCGGTCAGCGCACGCAGGATGTTCGCGACCGCCAGGCCCGAAGGAAAGGTGAGCTGCAACCGGTCCACCAGGATCGGCGTGTACAGCATGCCCACGCCCGCACCGAACATGCCGATCGAGCCCATGAACAGCATCAGCTGCCACAGTGGCGGCTGGGGCAGGCCCATCCAGACCATCGCCTGGATCAGCACGCCCATGCCCGCCATGCCGGCGACCGAGGCGGCCGCGGTCTGCATGTAGTTCGCGCCGTGCTTGCCCTCGGGGCCGTAGCCGAGCGTGACGGTCGAGCCGAGGATGCCCGCCAGCACCTGCCCGCCGACGAAGAAGCCGATCGAGAAATTCATGTACGAGGCGGTCACGCCGCCGAGCGGGCCCAGCACCAGCGCGCCGAGCGCGCCCAGCATCAGGTAGTAGCGTTTGCTGCCGATCGGCGGCAGCCAGGTCCAGCGGGGCACAGTGATGGGCGGCAGCGCCGCGGAGCTCGTGTTCATGCCCGCCATTTTGCGGCCTGCGCCGAGCCGGCCGCGAGCCCGCTACAGTGCTGGGTCACCCCGTGGAGCGCCTTCGATGAAAAAACTGCTGTCCGTCCTCTCGTTCGTTCTTTCGCTCGCGGCCGTGCTGCCGCTCGTTGCCCACGCGGCCGACCCGATGAAGATCCGGGTCGGCGTCGAGGGCGCCTACCCGCCCTTCAGCTCGGTCGGTGCCGACGGCAAGATCGTCGGCTTCGACATCGACATCGCCAACGCCCTGTGCGCGCAGATGAAGGCGCAGTGCACGCTGGTGCAGCAGGATTTCGACGCGATGATTCCGGCGCTGCAGGCGAAGAAGATCGACGCGGTCGTCGCGTCGATGTCGGCCACGCCCGAGCGGCTCAAGGTCGTCGACTTCTCCGACAAGTACTACAACACCCCGAACCGGCTGATCGCGAAGGCCGGCGTCACGATCGACGGTACGCCCGCGAGCTTCAAGGGCAAGAAGATCGGCGTGCAGCGCGGCACGATCAACGACCGCTTCGCGACCGCCAAGTTCGCGGGTGCTGCGATCCAGCGCTACACCAAGCAGGACGAGGTCTTCCTCGACCTCGCCTCCGGCCGCATCGACGCGACGCTGGTCGACGCGGTCGCCGGCGATGTCGGCTTCCTGAAGCTGCCGGCCGGCAAGGGCTTTGCCTTCACCGGCCCGGTCTACGACGACCCGGCCTACTTCGGCACCGGCGTCGGCGTGGCGCTGCGCAAGGGCGACACGGCGCTGCGCGAGCAGCTCAATGCGGCGATCAAGGCGATCCGCGCGAACGGCGTCTACAAGACGCTGCAAGCGAAGTACTTCGACTTCGACGTCTACGGCAAGTAGCCCGTTCACATGCTGCAAGGCTACGGCGCGAGCCTGCTGCAGGGTGCGGCGCTGACCCTCGCGGTCGCGCTCGGCTCGCTGTTGCTCGCGCTCGTGCTCGGCCTCGTGGGCGCGGTCGCGAAGCTCTCGCGTGTCACCTTCTGGCGCCGCGCCGCGACCGTCTACACCACCGTGATCCGCGGTGTGCCCGATCTGGTGCTGATGATGCTGATCTTCTACGGCGGGCAGATCGCGCTGAACGCGGCGCTCGCTGCGATCGGCCGCGACAGCATCGACATCGACCCGTTCGCCGCCGGCACCGCCACGCTCGGCTTCATCTTCGGCGCCTACTTCACCGAGACCTTCCGCGGCGCGATGCTCGCGGTGCCGGCCGGGCAGATCGAGGCCGGGCGCGCGTTCGGCATGTCGCCGTGGCTCGTGTTCCGCCGCGTCACCGCGCCGCAGATGCTGCGCTTCGCGATCCCCTCGTTCACGAACAACTGGCTGGTGCTGGTCAAGTCGACCGCGCTGGTCTCGCTGATCGGCCTGAACGACATGCTGCAGAAGGCGCAGCAGGCCGCCGGCGCGACGCGCCAGCCGTTCACTTTCTATCTGGCGGTCGGGGCGCTCTACCTCGCCGTCACGACCGCCTCGGTGCTCGCGCTGCGTGCGCTGGAGCAGCGCGTCTCGCGCGGCGCGAAGGTGGCGGCGCTGTGAATTTCTCCGCCATTGCCGAAAGCCTGCCGATGTATTGGGACGGCCTGCTGACCACGCTAGAACTGCTCGCGATGGCGCTGCTGCTCGGCTTGCTCGCAGCCGTGCCGTTGGGCGTGATGCGCGCGTCGAGCCGTCGCTGGCTGTCCGCGCCGGTCTGGTTCTACACCTGGGTGTTCCGCGGCACGCCGCTGCTGGTGCAGCTGTTCATCGTCTACTACGGCCTGGCGCAGTTCGATGCCGTGCGCGCGAGCTGGTTGTGGCCCTGGCTCTCGAACGCCTGGTTCTGCGCGGTGCTCGCATTCGCGCTCAACACCTGCGCCTACACGACCGAGATGCTCGCCGGCGCGATCCGCGCCACGCCGCACGGCGAGGTCGAGGCCGCACGCGCGTTCGGCATGCCCTGGGCCACTTTGATGCGGCGAATCGTGCTGCCCTCGGCGCTGCGCCGCTGCCTGCCGGCCTACAGCAACGAGGTCATCATGATGCTGCACGCCACGTCGATCGCGAGCGTCGTGACCCTTCTCGACCTGACCGGCGCGGCGCGCGAGATGAACTCGCGCTTCTACCTGCCGTTCGAGGCCTTCATCACCGCCGCGCTGTTCTACCTGGCGCTGACCTTCGTGCTGGTGGCGGCGTTCCGGGGCGCCGAGGCGCGCTGGCTCGCGCACCTGCAGCCTCGCCGCTGAATCGACCCCGTTCGCCCATGCAGACCCAACACCACGCGCTTGCCGGCTCGCCGCTGGGCACCCGGCGCGAGATCGTCAGCTTCCACTACGGGCCGCAGGATGCCGGGCGCAAGGTCTACGTGCAGGCCTCGCTGCATGCCGACGAGCTGCCCGGCATGCTGGTCGCGCACCACCTGCGGCAGCGGCTGCTCGCCCTCGAAGCGGCGGGGGCGCTGCGCGGCGAGGTCGTCGTCGTGCCGGTGGCGAACCCGATCGGCATCGGCCAGACCCTGCTGCTCGCCAACATCGGCCGCTTCGAGCTCGGCAGTGGGGAAAACTTCAACCGGCACTATCCGGCGCTGTTCGACCCGGTCGTGCCGCTGATCGAAGGCAGGCTCGGTGACGACGCGGGCGCGAACGCGCAGATCGTTCGCGCCGCGTTGCGCTCGCTGATCCAGGCGTTGCCCGAAGACACCGAGCTGACGAGCCAGCGCAAGACCCTGCTCGGCCTGGCATGCGATGCCGAGGTCGTGCTCGATCTGCACTGCGATGCCGAATCGCTGCTGCACCTGTACACCGGCACCGCGCTGTGGCCGCAGGCCGAACCCCTGGCGCGCCTGACCGGATCGCGGGCATCGCTGCTCGCGGCCGAGTCGGGCGATCACCCGTTCGACGAGGCCTGTTCGCAGACCTGGTGGCTGCTCGAGGCGCACTTTCGCGGTCGGCACCCGATCCCGATGGGCTGCCTGAGCGTCACGCTCGAACTGCGCGGCGAGGCCGACGTGGCACACCCGATGGCCGCAGCCGACGCCGACGCGCTGATCGCATTCCTCACCCACCGCGGCATCGTCGACGGCCCGCCGCCCGAGTTGCCGCCGCTTCGCGAACCGGCGACCCCGCTGGACGCGACCGACGTTTTGCGCGCGCCGGTCGGCGGCGTGGTCGTCTATGTCCGCGAGTTGGGTGATGCGATCCGCGCCGGCGATGTCGTGTTCGAGGTCGTCGAGCCGATCAGCGGTGCGGTGCACGCGGTGGCGAGCCGCACCGATGGTCTGTTCTTTGCTCGCGAATCGCAACGTTATGCGCGCGCGGGCCGGGCGCTCGCCAAGGTGGCGGGTGCGGTCGCGGTGCGCAGCGGCAAACTGTCGAGCGACTGATGACCGAAAAGCTCCGCGTCGAGGATTTGCACAAGCGCTTCGGCCAGGTCGAGGTGCTGAAGGGCGTGAGCCTGACCGCACATGCCGGCGACGTGATCGCGCTGATCGGCTCCAGCGGCTCCGGCAAGAGCACGCTGCTGCGCTGCATCAACCTGCTCGAGCAGCCGCACGCGGGCCGCATCGTGCTCGCCGGCGAGGAGCTGCGCTTGAAGCCGGGCCGGCACGGCGAGCTGCACGCGGCCGATGCGAAACAGCTTCAGCGCCTGCGTTCGCGGCTGGCGATGGTGTTCCAGCACTTCAACCTGTGGTCGCACATGACGGCGATCGAGAACATCGTCGAGGCGCCGATGCGTGTGCTCGGGCTGCCCCGCGATGAAGCCATCGCCCGCGCCGAGGCGCTGCTCGCGCGCGTGGGCGTCGCGCACCGCAAGAACCTCTACCCGTCGCAGTTGTCGGGCGGCGAACAGCAGCGCGTGGCGATCGCGCGGGCGCTGGCGATGGAGCCCGAGGTGATGCTGTTCGACGAGCCGACTTCGGCACTCGACCCCGAGCTCGTCGGCGAGGTGCTGCGCGTGATGCGCGACCTCGCCGCCGAAGGCCGCACGATGATCGTCGTCACGCACGAGATGGGTTTCGCGCGCGAGGTCGCGAACCAGCTCGTGTTCCTGCACAAGGGCTTGATCGAGGAGCAGGGCGTGCCGCGCGAGGTGCTGGCGGCGCCGAAGAGCGAGCGCCTGCGCGGGTTCTTGTCGGGCAGCCTGAAGTAGCGGCCGCGCCGGATCGGCATCGACTCGCCATCGTGGGTAGACGGCGCTAGCATGCAGCCATGAACCCCGACGAACTGCGCCAGCTTCAGGCCCCGATCAAGGCTCGCTACCGAGACGATCCGGACGCCGCGAAACACAGCTTTCGCGCGTCCGGAACGCTGCTGCCCGACCGCCCTTCGGTCCGCGTCGAAACCGCCTTCGCGCGCTACGACGCCGGCCTGCACGAGAAGGCCGGGGGCAGCGGCACCGAAGCCTGCTCGGGCGACCTGCTGCTGGAGTCGCTTGTCGCTTGCGCCGGCGTCACGTTCAACGTGGTCGCCACGGCGATGGGCATCGGCTTTCGTTCGGCGCAGGTGTTCGTCGAAGGCGAGGGCGACTTTCGCGGCACGCTCGGGCTCGCCAAGGACGTGCCGGCGGGCATCACCGACATCCGGATGCGATTCGAGATCGACTCCGACGCCAGCGACGAACAACTCGCCACGCTGCTGAGGTTGACCGAGCGCTACTGCGTGATCTTCCAGACCCTACGCACGCCGCCGCGCTTGTCGGCCACCTTGCAGCGCAGCGGCGGCTGAGTTCGGCACATGGTTGGCATGGGAGGCACGTCGAAGTGCCGCCAACGCACGTCGAACGTCGCCCGAGCACGTCGCACCGCAATGGCGTTCGGTGCAATGTCACGAACGGGCGCGCGCCGCCTCGCCATGCTTCGTCGTTAGACCGCCACAAGCGATTTCTTTTCGAGCGTCGATCGCGCCACTTGTCACGATCGGATGCGGGAAGGGGCCCGTCTCCCCGCGTCCAGGGGGGCATGTCGGCCCCGATCGATCGATAAGGTCCAGTCCGTCACCAACCCCAAACGGACAACCCAAATGAAATTGCGCACCCTGACCCTGTCGATCGCGGTGGCCCTGGCCAACGTCGGTTTCGTTTCCCTGGCCCATGCCGATTCGTTGTCGGCCAGCTTCACCGACGTGGTCGGCTACGGATCGACCTCCGACATCACCGCGACCTTCACGTTGAATGCCGACGGCACCATCGCTGCCACGGCCGATTCGACGGGCGGCGCACTGGCCGGCTTCGCGTTCAACTCGGCGGGCAGCACGCACTACGCGTCGCACGACTTTTCGGGCAACCAGAATGACACCAGCTGGGGCACCAGCTTCGGCAATTTCAGCTCGGGCTGGTACAACTTCTGGACACCCGTGGCCGATGTTTCCTGGACGATCGGCAGCGCCGGTCAGTTCAGCTCGGTTTCGCAACTGTTCGGGGCCAACGGCAGCGGCTATGAAGTGTTCGCGTACACCTCCAGCGGCACGCAGTACGGCGGCAACGCCGTCGCGGCCGTGCCGGAACCCGGCACCTACGCGCTGATGCTCGCCGGCCTGGGCTGCATCGGCTGGTGCGCCCGTCGTCGCCGTTCATAAGCAGCACACGCTTTCGGGCGGCCCGCGGCGCAAGCCCCGGGCCGCTTTTTCATTTGTTCTGCTCGCCGCGTTTCGCCGCGCGGCGCTTCAGGCCTCGGCCGTGACGGGGTCGATCACGCGGCGCACGGCCGACACCCGATCGGCCGGGAAGCCGCCTTGCTCGGCATGCTTGCGCACCAGGGCTTCGTCGGGCGCGTTGTAGACGCAATAGATCTTGTCGTCGGTGACGTAGCTGTGCACCCACTGGATGCTCGGCCCGAGGTCGCGCAGCACACCGCACGACGTGGCTGAGATCGCCTGCAGTTCGGCCGACGTGAGCTTGCCGGCGCCTGGGATGTTTCTCTCGATCACGAATTTGGGCATGGACTTTCTCCTGATGGGTGATGGCCTGCCGATCCCGACCGGCCTGGCGCCGATCGTCGTCGCACGCCGGGCGGGTGTCCTCAAATCGTTCTGAATTCGATCTGAATTCGCAGGGGGTCGCTGCGGCACACTCGCGCCATGGGGCTCCTACCTCAAGTCACCTCGGGCGCGGTCGCGCCGACCGAGCACCGCTTCGGCGACTTCCGCTTGCTGCCGCAAGACCGATTGCTGCTGCGCGGCGACACCCCGGTCGCGCTGACGGCGCGTGCTTTTTCGCTGCTGCTGGTGCTGGTCGAAGCGGCCGGGCGCCTGGTCGGCAAGGAAGCGCTGATGCAGCGCGTCTGGGCCGGTCTGGTGGTCGAGGAGAACAACCTGGCCGTGCAGATCGGCGTGCTGCGCAAGCTGCTGGGTGCCGACGCCATCGTCACCCTGCCCGGCCGCGGCTACCGCTTCGCCCTGCCGCTGCGCAGTGCGGATGCCGCGGCGCCGGCCGCTCGCTCGGGCGGCAACCTGCCGGCCGCCGTCTCGCCCCTGCTCGGGCGCGAAGCCGATCTGGCAGCGGTCCGTTCCTGCCTGGCGCTGAACCGCCTGGTCACCGTGGTCGGTGCCGGTGGCATCGGCAAGAGCCGCCTCGCGCTGGCCGCGGCCGGCACCGGCGGCGGCCGTTGCCGCGACGGCATCTGGTGGCTGGAACTCGCCGGCCTGGGCGACCCGGCGTTGCTGGCCACTTCGGTGGCGCAGACCCTGGGCATCGGCCTTCAGGACCGCGAGTCCGGCCCGTCGGCCCTGGCCGCCGCGCTGGCCGAGCGCGAGCTGCTGCTGGTCGTCGACAACTGCGAGCACTTGCTGGACGCAGTGGCTGCGCTGGTCGATCGGCTGCTCAAGAGCGCGCCCGGCCTGCGTGTGCTGGCCACGAGCCAGGAGCCGTTGCGTCTGGATGGCGAGCAGCAATACCGGCTGAACCCGCTGGCCGTGCCTGCCGATGCCGCGACGCCCGACGCGCGCGAATTCGGCGCCCTGGCGCTGTTGGTCGATCGTGTGCGGGCCTCGCAGGCCGGGTATGCGTTGAGCGACCACGACCTGCCGCTGGCGATCGATCTGTGTCGCCGCCTGGACGGCCTGCCACTGGCGATCGAGCTCGCCGCGGCCCGCGTCCCGTTGCTGGGCCTGCGCACGGTGCACGATCGCCTCGACGAGCGTTTCCGGCTGCTGACGGCGGGCTCTCGAACGGCATTGCGCCGCCACCAGACCCTGCGCGCCGCCATCGCCTGGAGCCACGGCCTGCTGGACGACCCACAGCGTGCGACTTTCATGCGCCTGGGTGTCTTCAGCGGTGGCTTCACGATGGATCTGGCCCAGGCACTTTGCGCCGATGCACAGCTCGACGACTGGGCCGTGCTGGATCAAGTGGCCGCGCTGGTCGAAAAATCGCTGGTGGTTCTCGACGTGGGCGGTTCACGGCAGCGCTACCGTCTGCTGGAATCGGCGCGCGCCTATGCGCTGGAGCAACTGGCCGAATCGGGGCTGACGCAAGCCGTGCGGCGTCGTCATGCACGGACGCTGCTGGATTTCCTGCGCCGCGTGGACGATGCCAACATGAACGGCGAACTGCGCACCGACGAGTACGCCGCACGGGTGTTGCCGGAGCTGGACAACCTGCGCACCGCCCAGGCCTGGGCGGCTGGGGCCGAAGGTGACCGCGCCACCGCCATCGGCCTGGCTGCGCACGTGAGCCCGCTGATCGACTACAGCCTGGAGTTCGTCGACTGGATGCTGGTGCAGCGGCCGCATGTCGCCGTCGAGTTCGTGGGCGAAGCCGTGGCGGCGCGCTTCTGGCGCGGCCTCGCGGCCAGCAACATGCACGGGTACGTGTCGATGACCGAGCAGCTCGAAGCCGCGCAGCGCGCCGCCGCGCTGTACCGGGCGCTGAACCGCCCCAAACATCAGTTCAGTGCATTGCGCCGCGTGTCCGTCTGGGCTGTGCAGCTTCAGGACGACGCGCTTGCCGAACTGGCCGCGGATGAAGCCGAAGCGCTGCTGCGGCCCGATTGGGGTCCGGCGTTCCGGATCGACGTGCTGCGCGGTCGTGCCCAGTCGGCCGAGCGACGGGGCGATCTCGAAGCGGCCATCGCGTTGCGACAGGACGCTGCGCGCGTGGCCCGGGATGATTTCGGCGACTGGCGCCTGCAGGTCATCGACGAGACCTGCGTGGCCGACCTGCTGTGGCGCGCCGGCCGCCGCACCGAAGCGGCAGAACTGCTGAACACCCTGGTCGAAGGCATGCAATTGCGACCGGCCTCGGACTACGAACTGCTGGACGCCATCGAGACGCAGTTGTGGATCCTCAGCGATGTGGGCGATCTGGCGGCGGCCACCGCCGTGGCCCGCAGGGCGTTGCCGGTCATGCGCCGCATGCCCCGATTCGCGCTGATCGGTTGCGCGCACCTGCTGATGAGGCTGGGGCGCATGGAGGACGCAGCGCGCGTGCTGGGAGCCCAGACGGCGCGCATGCGCTCGGGGCTCGCGCACCCGATCCCGTCGGGGCTGGCAGCGCTGGCGCGGCTGCACGGCGAAGCCCGGGCCGGCATCGAAGCCGCCCTGTCGCCGAGCGAACTCGCCGGCCTGCTCGAGGCTGGCGAAGCCTTCGGCCACGCCGAAGTTTGCGACCTGCTGGAAACGGCCGTGCAGGCCGCCGACGTCTGCGTCAGCCCCACACCTCCTGCGCCGTCTCGACCACCAGCCTGAGCTTGTCGCGCTGCGCCTGCACCGCGATGTTGTTGCCGTGCACCGTGCTGCTGAAGCCGCACTGCGGTGACAGGCAGAGCTGGTCGAGCGGCGCGAAC
>Ga0209583_10000001_pt1 | contig 100898 bp, 96 predicted proteins | sample Str014_FD_187201 | JGI IMG/M metagenome (GOLD analysis project Ga0209583, IMG submission 187201) | Freshwater sediment microbial communities in response to fracking from Pennsylvania, USA - Straight Creek_MetaG_SC_2014 (SPAdes) (version 2) | ecosystem: Environmental > Aquatic > Freshwater >... | reverse complement strand
CCGCCGAAGCGCTTGGAGACGTTGGCGAGCTTCAGCATCACTTCGGCCCCCGCTTGAACCACGACTTGAAGCGCTGCGGATCCCACAACCCCTTCGGCAGGAACAGCACGATCAGCACCAGGATCGCGCCGTTCATCATCGTTCGGAAGTCGCGGAAGTTGCGCAGCAGCTCGGGCAGCAGCGTGACGATCAACGCGCCGAGCACCGGGCCGGTCAGCCCGCCGGTGCCGCCCAGGATGGTCATCGTCAGGATGTCGACGCCGCGATCGAAGCCGTATTCGCTCGGGCCGATGAAGAAGGTCAGGTGCGCGTTCAGTGCACCGGCCAGCCCGGCGATGCCGGCCCCGAGTGCGAACGCGAGCATCTTGTGCGCGTTCACCGCGATGCCCATCAAAGAGGCCGCGACCGCGTCTTCCTTGACCGCCTCGAACGCGCGGCCGATGCGCGAGCGGCGCAGGCGCCACAGGATCAGCAGCACCACCACGAGCGCCGCGACCACGTGCCACCACTGCGTGAGTTGCGGGATGCCGTTCAGCCCGAGCGCGCCGCCGGTCAGCGAATCGGCGTTCAGGATCAGCACGCGCACGACCTCGCCGAAGCCGAGCGTCGCCATCGCAAGGTACACGCCCGACAGCCGCAGCGTCGGCCCGCCGATGACGAGCGCAACCAGCGTCGGCGCCGCGATACCGGCCGCCAGCGCGACCGGGAACGGCGCGCCGTAGTTCATCGTCAGGATGGCCGCGGTGTACGCGCCGATGCCCATGAATGCCGCGTTCGCCATCGCGAGCAGCCCGCACGAGAGCGTGAGCCAGATCGACAGCGCCAGCAGCGCGTTGATGCCGATGGTCAGCACCAGGTTGCTGTAGATCGACCAGAAGTTGTCGAACCATTCCATGCGCTGTCAGGCTTTCCGTTCGAGCACTTTGCCGAACATGCCTTGCGGCCGCAGCAGCAGCACGATGAACAGCAAGCCGAACGCGACCGCGTCGCGCATCGTCGAGCCGATGTAGGCCACCGACATGACCTCGGCGAAGCCCAGGAACAACCCGCCGATCAGCGCGCCGCGAATGTCGCCCATGCCGCCGAGGATGATCACCGCGATGCCTTTGTGCAGCATCGGCTGGCCCATCAGCGGGAACACCGCGTTCGAGTACAGCGCGATCAGCACGCCGCTCACGCCGCCGAGCGCGGCCGCCGTGAACGAGGTCAGGTAGAACAGGCCTTCGACGTTGATTCCGAGCAGCATCGCGGCCTTCGGCGATTCGGCGATCGCGCGCAGCGCGCGGCCGAGCTGGGTCTTGCGCATCACGATCAGCAACCCGGCCATCAGCGCGAACGAGAGCAGCACGATCGCGAGTTCGAGCACGCTGATCTGCACGCCCCAGAAAAAGAGCTGCCGGTCGGGCACCAGATCGCTCGGGAAGCGCTGGTTCTCGGCGCCGAAAATCCCTTGCGCGGCGCTGTTGAAGAAGATCGCGAGGCCGATCGTGGCGATCATCGGGATCAGGTGTGGCGCGTTGCGGCGGCGCAGCGGCTTGAGCACCAGGAAGTCGATCGCGAGGCCGAACGTCCCCGAGATGAAGAACGCCGCGATCAGCGAGGCCCACAGCGGGAACGACAACTTCGTGACCACCTGCAGCGCCGCGTAGGCGCCGACCATGAAGATCGCGCCGTGAGAGAGGTTGATCACACCCAGCACGCCGAACACCAGCGTGAAACCGAGCGCGAACAGCGCGTACACGCACCCCAGCGAGAGTGCGTTGACGAGTTGTTGTTCAAGCATGTCTCGTTACCGCGAGCCGCCCGAGCGCCGGGCCGCCCCAAGCAGGGCGGCCATCCCCTCGGGGGATCGACTGCGGTAGGCCGCAGTCGAGGGGATTCATTTCTCGATCGAGTACTTGCCGCCCTTCGTCACCGCGACGATCGCGGCTTGCTGCGCGTCATAGCCGGCGGGCTTGCCGTCCTTGCCCATCGCCTGGCGGAACTTGAACGCGCCGGTCGCGCCGGTGTGGGTCACCGCGGGCAGCGCATCGCGCAGCGCCTTGCGGTCGGCCTCCAGGTTGCCGCTCAGCTTGATCTTGCCGAGCGCCGCTGCCACGATGTTCATCGCATCGAAGGCCTGCGCGCCGAACTGGTCCGGCGCCGACTTGTACTTCTGCGTGTAGGCGACGACGAAGTGCTGGTTCTCGGGCGTCTGGTTGCCCAGCGCCCACGGGCTGCCGACCCACAGGTTGTCGCTCTTTTCCTTGGCCAGGTCGAAGATCTTGACCGAGTTCATGCCGTTGCCGCCGATCACCGGCAGATCGATGCCGAGCTGGCGCGCCTGCACCATGATCGGCGCGCCTTCGGCGATCAGCGCCGAGAGCACGATCGCATCGGCGCCGCTGGCCTTGATCTTGGTGAGCTGCGCCTTGAAGTCGACATCTCCCTTGGCGAAGGTCTCGGTCGTGGTGACCGGCACCTTCAGGTTTTCGAGCGCCTTCTTGAACGCGTCGTACCCGCTCTTCGTGAACACGTCGTCGTTGCCGTACAGCACCGCGACCTTCTTGATGTTCGCGTGCTTGATCGCGACGCGCAGCGTCTCGGGCAGCACGTCGGCCTCGGTCACAGAGTTGCGGAAGATGTAGTCGCCGATCGAGGTGATGCCGTCGGCGGTGTTCGAGGTGCCGAACGCGACGATCTTCGCGGCCTGCGCCACGGGATCGGCCGCCTGGGCCGAGTTCGACAGCGTCGGGCCGAAGACCATCAGCACCTTGTCCTGGAAGATCAGCTTCTTGAAGACGTCGATCGCCTGCTCTTTCTTGCCGGCTTCGTCTTCGAACTGGATCGCGATTTTGTTGCCCTTGACGCCGCCGGCGGCGTTGATCTCGTCGACGGCGAGCTGGAAGCCGTTCTTGATCGACTGGCCGTACTGACCGGCCGGGCCCGACAGCGCTTCGGCAGCGCCGATCCTGATGTCGGCGCCGATGGCCGAACTCACCGCACCGGCCGCGAGCAACGCGGCAAGCAGGGTGCGGGGGTGGAACGTGGCGGGTGCGGTCATGCGTGTCTCCAGGCGGTGTCGGTTCTTTGATGACGGAGCGCGGGCCGCACGAACAGAACACGGAACCCGGCGCGTTGGTGCGCAAGGGTCTCGGCCTTGAACGCACGCAACCCGTGAGTTTATCCGAGCGGTCTGCCGAGACAGGGCCGCCGGCCCGCGCGGCACCGGGGCCACGCGCTCAGATCGAGTGCGCGTGGTCGCCGGGAATCGAGCCGCGTGGGCGCGTGTCGAGGGGTGAGGCGCTGCTCGCCTCGTTGTCGAGCGCGTCGCTGCGCAGCGGCGAGGTCGCCCGCCGGAAACCCAACGCTCGGCTGGTGAGCCAGACGACCGCCACGAAGCTGCCCATGCCGGCGATCGCGAAGCCCAGCAGCACGATGGCATGGGTCCAGTCGTCGCTCACGAACGCGAAGCCGGCGGCAGCAGAGGCGGCCGCGAACCATGCCAGGCGCCGGCCCTTTCGTGGCAGCAGGTTGCCCTGCGCGAAGGCGTAACCGATGCAGGCGACGAAGGCCAGAAGCAACTGAAGCTGGGTCATCGTCTGCAGGCTGCCGAACACATCACTGAATCCAGTCATGCGCAACTCCCGAGCGCTGTTGCATTGACAGCGCCAGCTCATTAAACAGCGATCGCCGGCCTTTGTGGCGAGTTGTTACGCACGGGTGTGTAGGAGTTGTCCTCTTTTGCCCGAACGCCACACGGGTGCGTCAAAAACGGTTGCACCATGCCTGCTCGCTGCGCGTAAGCGCGCGTAAAGCCGGCGATGGAGCCCGAAACTCTGTCCGCGGCCGACGCCCCCGGCGCGTTCTGGGAAGTAGCCTCAAACAGGAGTTCGAAACATGAAGAACAAGCTCATCGCCTTGGCAGTTTCCTTCGGCGCTTTGGGCGCGGCGGGCACGGTGTTCGCGCAGCCCAGCGTCGGCGTGTCGATCGGCATCAACCAACCCGGCGTCTACGGGCGCATCAACATCGGCGACGTGCCGCCGCCGGCCCTGGTGCTGCCGCAGCCGGTGCTGATCGAGCCGCCGCGCCTGGCCTACCAGCGCGCACCGATCTACCTCTACGTGCCGCCGGCGCATCAGCAGAATTGGGGCCGCTACTGTGGTCGCTACAACGCCTGCGGCCAACCGGTTTACTTCGTTCGCGACGAATGGGTGCGCGAGCGCTACACGCAGCAGCACCCGGGCTGGGATCGCGGCCGCCACCGTGACTGGGACCGGCACGACGACCGCGGGCGAGATCACGAGCGCGACGATCGCGGACGCGGTCACGACCATGACGATCGCGGGCGCGACCACCGCGACTGACGCTTCCACCCACCGCTGAAAAGGGGCGCGCGATGCGACGCAGGCAATTGCTCATCACCGCGGGTGCAGGCTTGATCGGCCCCGGCGTGCTCGCAGGCTGCGCCGCGCCTGCGGCCCTGGCCGTGCGCCCGGCGAGCGGCCCCCATGGCGACGCTGCCGATCTGGCGCTGCTGAACCGCGTCACCTGGGGTGTCGACAGCGCGGCGGTCGGCGAGTGGAACCGACTCTCGCGACGCGACTACCTGCAGGCGCAGCTGCACCCCGACCCGGCGGCGCGCCTGCCGGCGACCGCGCAGGCCCAGCTCGACGCGCTCGAACTCGGCCGCAAGCCGATGCTGACCTGGATCGGCGAGATGGAGCAGCGCCGCCGCGAAGCCGACGCGCTGACCGACGACGAGGCCAAGAAGGCAGCGCAGCAGGCATATCAGCAGGCGATGAACAAGCTGGCGCGCGACGCCTCGATGCAACACCTGCTGAACGCGCTCTACTCGCCGAACCAGCTGCAGGAGCAGCTGACCTGGTTCTGGTTCAACCATTTCAACGTGCACCAGTACAAGGGCAACCTGCGCGCGATGGTGGGCGACTACCAGGCGCAACTGCGCGGGCGCGCGCTCGGCAAGTTCAGTGACCTTCTGATCACGAGCGCGACGCATCCGGCGATGATCCGCTACCTCGACAACGAGCAGAACGCGGCCAATCGAATCAACGAGAACTACGCCCGCGAGGTGATGGAGCTGCACACGCTCGGTGTGGACGCCGGTTACTCTCAGAAAGACGTCCAGGAACTGGCGCGCGTGCTCACCGGGCTGGGGGTGAACTTCAGCGACAAGACGCCGAACCTCAAGCCTGCGCAAGTGCCGCTCTACGTGCGAAACGGCGCGACCGAATTCAACCCGGCCCGCCACGACATGGGCGAGAAGCTCGTGCTGGGGCAGGCGGTCGAGGGCCGCGGGTGGGACGAGATCATCGCGCAGCTCAAGCGCCTGGCCCGCCACCCGGCGACCGCGCGGCACGTGAGCCACCAGCTCGCGGTCTATTTCGTTGCCGACACGCCGCCGCCCGCGCTGGTCGACCGCATGAGCCGCGCGTTCGACAAGAGCGACGGCGACATCGCCGTGACCTTGCAGGCGATGTTCGACGCGCCCGAGTTCAACGCCTCGCTCGCGCACAAGTTCAAGGACCCGGTGCACTTCGTCGTCTCGGCCGTGCGCCTGGCCTACGACGGTCGGCCGATCCTGAACACCGCGCCGATGCTGGGTTGGCTGAACCGCCTCGGCCAGGGCCTGTACAACCGCCAGACGCCCGATGGCTACCCGCTCGACGCGGCGGCCTGGGCGAGTTCCGGCCAGATGAGCACGCGCTTCGAGATCGCGCGCGCGATCGGCAGCGGCAGCGCCGGGTTGTTCCGTGCCGAGGGCGCGCCGGCCGACGCGCCTGCCTTCCCGCAACTCTCGAATGCGCTGTACCACGGCGCACTCGGCCCGACCTTCGGCGAGCGCACGAAGGTCGCGCTCGACGGTGCGAGTTCGCCGCAGGAGTGGAACACGCTGCTGCTGTCGTCACCCGAGTTCATGTTCCGCTGAACACTCCCCTCCGATCGATTTCAATGGAGCGATCACTATGCAACGCAGACATTTCCTGAGCGCCGCGGCCGCCTTGCCGCTGGCCGCGAGCGGCGTCCAGCTGATGGCCGCCACCAAGGGCACGCCGCGCGTGCTGGTCGTGTTCCTGCGCGGCGCCTACGACGCGGCGAGCCTGCTGGTGCCCGTGTCGAGCAGCTTCTATTACGAGCAGCGGCCCAACATCGCGATCGCGCGGCCGGGCAGTGCGGCCGACGCCGCGATCCCGCTGAACGCCGAGTGGGGCCTGAACCCGACACTGGTCGATTCGATGCTGCCGCTGTTCGAGAAGAAGCAGCTCGCCTTCGTGCCCTTCGCGGGCACCGACGACACCTCGCGCAGCCACTTCGAGACGCAGGACAGCATCGAGCTCGGCCAGCCGCTGGTCGGCGCACGCAACTTCCAGTCGGGCTTCATGAACCGTCTCGCGCAGGTGCTCGGCGCGCGCTCGTTCGCCAATGAATCGATCGCGTTCACCGACCAGCTGCCGCTCACCTTCCGCGGTTCGGTGCAGGTGCCGAACCTCGTGCTGGCGAACCTGGCCAAGCCTTCGTTCGACGCGCGCCAGTCGCAGCTGATCGCGGGCATGTACCAGGGCTCGCCGCTGGCGGGCACGGTGAGCGAGGGATTCGCGGTGCGCGACGAGGCGATGCACGACATCAACGGCGACCCCGACAAGCACAGCGGCATGTCCGGCGAGATGATCGCCGCGAGCCGCAACGCGATCACCGCGAAAGGCTTCGAGGGCGAGGCGCGCCGCATTGCGCGGCTGATGCGCGAGCGCTATCACCTCGGCTTCGTCGACGTGGGCGGCTGGGACACGCACGTCGGCCAGGGTTCGGGTACGGGCTACCTCGCGAACCGGCTGGCCGAACTCGGCAAGGGCCTCGCCGCCTACGCCGACGAGATGGGCCCGGCCTGGGACGACGCCACCGTCGTCGTCATCAGCGAATTCGGCCGCACCTTCAAGGAGAACGGCAACCGCGGCACCGACCACGGCCACGGCAGCGTCTACTGGGTGCTGGGCGGCGGCGTGCGCGGCGGGCGCGTGGTGGGCGAACAGGTTTCGGTCGCACCGGGCAGCCTGTTCCAGAACCGCGACTATCCCGTGCTCAACGAGTACCGCGGGCTGCTCGGCGGTTTGTTCACCGGCCTGTACGGGCTCTCGGCAGCGCAGGTGCAGCAGGTGTTCCCTGGCGTGAACCCGCGCGGCATCGGTCTGGTCTGACAGCAGGCAGCGAGAAGTGGGCAAGGCCTGGCAGACCGCGTCGCCCGTCTGCCTCGATCACTCGGCGCGCGTCTCCCGCTGCGGCGAAGCTTGCCAATCCCCGCCAAGCGCCTTGACGAGAAACACCGAGGTCACCCGCCGCTGGCTCGCCAGCTGCGTCGCCTGGCGTTCGACACCGAGCAGTGCTTGTTGCGCGTTGATCACGTCGAGATACGTCGTGGCGCCGCCTTCGTAGCGGTTGGTCGCCATGTCGAGCACCCGGCTTGCGCTGTCGACGGCCTGGCGCGCCTGTGCCGAGGCGCGGTCGAGTGCGGCCAGGCCGGTGATGCCGTCTTCCACTTCCTGCATCGCGGTCAGCACGACGCGGCGGTAGCTTGCGACAGTCGCGTCGTAGCCCGCCGCGGCGAAATCGACGTTGGCGCGGATGCGCCCACCATCGAAGATTGTCTGTGTCGCCGTGACGCCGAGCGACCACAGCAGGCTCGGCGCATTGAACAGCTCGCCGAGCGTGCGGCTGTCGAGCCCGAGCTGCGGCGCGAGCAGGATGCTCGGGTAGAACGCCGCCCGCGTGACGCCGATCTGCGCGTTCGCCGCGGCCATTGCGCGCTCGGCCGAGGCCACGTCGGGCCGGCGTTCGAGCACGTCGGAGGGCACGCCCAGCGCAATCGCCGGGGGTGCCCCGTCGTTCGCGGCCGGCATCGCGTCGGCGGCGAGCGTGAACGATGGCGCGGGGGTGCCGGTCAGCGTTGCGATCGCGTGCTCGAACGGGTCGCGCTGGCGGCGCAGCACGTCGACCTGCGTGAGCGTGTTGTCGAGCAGCGCCTGCTGCTGTGCGACATCGAGGCCGGAGGTCGCACCCAGGTCGTGGCGCGCGCTGACGAACTCGAGCGCGCGGCGCTGCAACGCGATCGAGCGGCCGAGCACGTCGAGTTCGGCGTCGAGGCCGCGCAGGTTGAAGTACGCGCTGGCCAGATCGGCGGTGACGAGCAGGCGCGTGTTCTCGAGGTCGATCGCCGATTGCTCGGCGGTGGCGCGCGCGCCTTCGATCGAATTGCGCACGCGGCCCGCCAGATCGAATTCGTAGTTGACCGTCAGCGCGAGGTTGTAGTCGTTCTGCACGGTCGAGAAATTCGGTGCCGCGTAGTTGGTGAGCGGGCGATCGGCGGAGGTCTTGAGCCGCGAGGCGCGCGCTCCCAGCCCGATCTGAGGGAACAGGCTGGCAGACGCGCCGGCGACCTGCGCGCGCGCCTGGACGAGGCGGGCGCTCGCGATCTGCAGCGTGGCGTTGTTCGCGAGCGCCTGTGTTTCGAGCGCGTCGAGTCGCGCGTCGCCGAAGCGCTGCCACCACGGGCCTTTCGGTGCGATGTCGGCGGGCGCGCTCTCGCGCCACGGCGGCTCGACCTTCCAGGCGACCGGCATCGTGACATCCGGCTTCACGTAGGCCGGTCCTGCGGCGCAGCCGGTCAACGCGATTGCCGCCGCCGCGCCCGAGCGCATCAGCGCGCCGGCGAGGCCGCGCTTCACGGCGCGGCCTTGGGTGCCGACGATGCTGCCGCCGACGCCGCCGACGCCGCCGGCTCGGCGGCCACCGCGACCTTGTCGCCCTCGGCGATCGAATCGGTCGGGTTCAGCACCAGCACGTCGCCGGACTTCACGCCTTCAGCCACCTCGACGGTTTCGCCGAGGTTGCGCCCGACCTTCACCGGCCGCAGCCTGACTACACCCTGCGGGTCGAGCGTCGCCACGCGCATGCCCTCGGCGCGGATCAGCAGCGCGTTCGCCGGGATCGTCATCTGCGCGCTCGACGGCAACGGCAATTCCACCTGCACATAGGCACCGGGCAGCAGCGTGCCCTGCTTGTTCGGCAGCGCGATCTCGACCTGCATCGTGCGCGTGCCGGCGTCGAGCGAGGCCCCGGTGCGCGCGACCGTGCCCTCGAAGCGCTGGCCGCGCAGCTCCGATTGCGTCACGACGACCTTCTGCCCCGGCTTGATCAACTGCGCATACGACTGCGGCACGTTGACGTAGACCCGCAACGGGTCGGTCTGCGTCAGCACGAACAGCGTGCGGCCGGTACCGCCGCCGGCGTCGATCAGGTCGCCGACATCGACGTTGCGCCGCGTGATCACGCCGGCGAAGGGCGCGACGACGCGCTTGAAGCCCTCGGTCTGGCGCAGGCGCTGCACGTTGGCGTCGGCCGCGGCCACGTTCGCGACGGCCTGGGTGGCACCGCTGCGGCGCTCGTCGAGTTCCTGCTGCGAGACCACGTCCTTCTTGCGCAGGCCTTCCCAGCGCGCCAGCGTGCTCTTGGCGAGTTCGAGGCTGGCGGCCGCCTGCTGGCGCGCGGCGACGGCCTGCGAGAGCTGCTGATCGATCTCGGGCGTCTCGATCTCGGCCAGCAGTTCGCCCTTGTCGACTTTGGCGCCGATGTCTTTCGTCCACCGCTTCAGGTAGCCGCTGGCGCGCGCGGCGATCGGCGATTGCACCTGGCCTTGCAAGGTACCGGGCAGCGCGATCGTCTGGCCGGCATTGCTCGCCTTCGCGACCGTCGTCTTCACGTACTGCACCGCGCGCTCGGCCGTGCCCGCTTCCAGCGCCTTCGCGTTCGCCATCCGGCTGAAGATCGTGCGGCCGGCGCCGAGCGCGAGCAGGATGAGCACGACGAGCGCGATCAGCTGGGTGCGGCGCACGACCTGCTGGCGCTTCAGCAACTCGCCGTGATCCTCGTTCGCGGAGGGTTCGATGGTGTGGATGCCCAGCGCCGCATGGCGTTCTTCGGTCATGGGGTCAAGACTCCTGGGGCGACGGTTGGATCGGTGGCGAGGCGGGCACGCGCTTGCGATGCGCGAGCCGGCGGTGCACGCCGGCGAACACCACCGGCACGAAGAGCAGGGTGGAGACGGTGGCGAACAGCAGCCCGCCGATCACCGCGCGGCCGAGCGGCGCGTTCTGCTCGGCGCCTTCGCCGAGGCCGAGCGCCATCGGGATCATGCCGATGATCATCGCCAGCGCCGTCATCAGCACCGGGCGGATCCGCGTCGCACCGGCCTCGAGCGCGGCCGAGAGCGGTGGCACGCCTTCGTGCAGGCGCTGGCGTGCGAACGACACCAGCAGAATCGAGTTGGCCGTGGCAACGCCCATCGTCATGATCGCGCCGGTGAGCGCCGGCACGCTGAGCGTGGTGCCGGTGATGAACAGCATCCACGCGATGCCGGCCAGCGCGGCGGGCAGGGCGGTGACGATGATCGCGGCATCGACCCACGACTGGAAGTTCACGACCACCAGCAGGTACACCAGCACGATCGCCATCGCGAGGCCGACGCCCAGGCCGATGAACGAGGCCTCCATCGTCTGCACCTGCCCGCGCATCACGACCTGGCTGCCGCGCGGCAGCTTCGTGCGAATGGCGTCGACCTTCTCCCTGACCTTGGCGGCGACGCTCGCGAGGTCGGTGCCCTGCACGCTCACGTACACGTCGATCGCCGGCAGGATGTTGTAGCGCGAGGCGATCGCCGGCTGGCGCGCGGTGCTGACTTCGACCAGGTTGCCCAGCAGCTGGGTGCTGCCACCCACGTTCGCGCCACCGCCTGCGGCGACCGGCATGTTCAACAACGCATCGAGCGAGTCGATCTGGTACTGCGGCGTCTGCACCGCGATGTTGTAGACCACGCCGTTCTGCGGATTGAGCCAGAACGCCGGCGCGGTCTGAGAACTGCCCGACAGCGCGATCAGCACGTTCTGGCCGACGTTCGATGCGGTGAGGCCGAGTTGCTGCAGGCGCGAGCGGTCCATCTGCATGTCGACGCTGGGCAGATCCAGCCGCTGGTGCACGTGGGCATCTACGGCGCCGGGGATCTTGCGAATTTCCTTCGTCAACTCGGCGGCGAGGGTGGCGTTCGCGTTCAGGTTGTTGCCGGTGAACTGCACGTCGATCGCCGCAGGCAGGCCGAAGTTGAGGATCTGGGTGACGATGTCGGCCGGCTGGAAGAAGAATTCGACGCCTGGGAAGCGCTTCGGCAATTCCGCTCGCAGCGTCGACACGAACGCTTCGGTTGGCCGATGGCCTTCTTTCAACGAGAGCTGGATCTCGCCGTCGAGCGTGCCGATCGTGCCGGCGTTGCTGTACGACAGGTTGATGCCGCTGTTGGGCACGCCGAGGTTGTCGAGGATGGTTTCGAGCTCGGCGGGCGGAACGATTTCGCGGATCACCTCTTCGACCTGATCGGCCAGACGCGCCGTCTCTTCGATGCGCGTACCGGTGGCGGCGCGCATGTGCAGGCGGATCTGACCGGCGTCGACGGTCGGGAAAAAGTCGCGGCCGAGAAATGGGTAGAGCCCGCACGACAGCAGGCAGAACGCCAGGAAGCCGATCGCGAACTTCGCGCGGTGCGCCAGCAGCGACGACAAGGCCAGCGTGTACGCGCGCCGCACCCGCTCGAAGCGTGCATCGAAGCTGCGGTACAGCCGCTGCAGCAGGCTGCGCTCGCCTTGCGCATCGGCCGCGTGCGCGCCTCGCATCAGCAGCATCACCAGCGTGGGCACCAGGGTTCGCGAGAGCAGGTACGACGCGATCATCGCGAACACCACCGCCTCGGCCAGCGGCACGAACAGGAATCGCGCCACGCCCGAGAGAAAGAACATCGGCACGAACACGATGCAGATGCACAGCGTCGAGACGAACGCCGCGCTGCCGATCTCGTGTGCGCCGACGAGAATCGCTGCGTCGAGCGCGGTGCCCATGTGCAGGTGGCGCTCGATGTTCTCGATCGTCACGATCGCCTGGTCGACCAGGATGCCGACCGAGAGCGCGAGGCCGCCGAGCGTCATCAGGTTCAGCGTTTCGCCAAGCGCCTGCAGCACCAGCACCGAGGTCAGGATCGACAGCGGGATCGTCAGCGCGATGATCAGCGTCGAGCGCCAGTTGCCGAGGAACAGCAGCACCATCGCGGCGGTGAGCGCCGCGGCGATCAGCGCCTCGATCACGACGCCTTTGACCGCTGCCTTGACGAACACCGACTGGTCGAACAGCGGCGTGATCTTGATGTCTGCCGGCAGCACCTGTGCCACCTGCGGCAGCAGCGCGCGCAGGTTGGCGACGATGTCGAGCGTGGAGGCGCCGCCGTTCTTCAGCACCGAAAGCAGCACGCCGCGCGCGCCGTCTTGCCGGACGATGTTGGTCTGCGGCGAGAAGCCGTCGCGCACGTAGGCGACATCGCGCAGGTAGGTGGTGTTGCCCGCCACGGTGCGCACCGGCAGATCGTTCAGGCCCGCGATCTCGTTCGGCGAGCCGTTCATCCTCACCGTGTACTCGGTCGCGCCGAACTTGGCGGTGCCCGAGGGCAGGATCAGGTTCTGCAGGTTGATCGCGTTGACCACGTCGGCCGGCGCCATGCCGCGCGCCTGCAGCGCCGCCATGTCGAGGTCGACCGAGATCAAGCGATTCTTGCCGCCGTACGGAAAGGGCACGGCGGTGCCGGGGATCGTGATCAGTTGCGGCCGCAGCGTTTGAACCGCGGCATCGAACAAGGACTGCTCCGGCTGCACCGGGCTCGACAGCCCGAGCTGGATCACCGGGATGCTCGAAGCCGAATACTTGATCACCAGCGGCGGCGTGATGCCCGGCGGCAACTGGCGCAACTGCGCCTGCTCGACCGCGACGATCTGAGCGATCGCGGTCTGGATGTTGGCGGTCGGCTGGAAGAAGACCTTGATGATCGTGATGCCGGCGAGCGACTGCGACTCGATGTGTTCGATGTCGCTCACCGTGGTCGTCAGGCTGCGTTCGTTCTGCGCCGCGATGCGCTGGCCCATCTCGTTGGCCGACAGGCCGTTGTAGTTCCAGACGATGCTGATGACCGGGATGTTGATCTCGGGGAAGATGTCGGTCGCCATCTTCAGCAGGGCGAACGGCGTGGCCAGCACGATCAGCATCGCCATCACGATGAAGGTGTACGGGCGCTTGAGGGCGAGCTCGACCATGAGGGACGTGAGGCGCTGTGGCGCGGCCAAGGTGCATGGCCGGCGAAGAGCGGATGATATTCAGATATGACGAATCACGTGCCCGCTCCGGCTCTGCCGCCAGTTCCACCTCTGCTTGCTTCCCTGGCGGCGATCCTGATGCTTTCGGGCTGCGCCGGGTGGCGCCCGACCGCGGTGCCGATCCCGACGATCCGCATCCCTTCGACCTGCCCGGTGCGTCCCGACACGCTGGTCGTGATGCTGCCCGGCGCCGCCTCGCGACCTGAAGAATTCGAGAGCGAAGGGCTGGTCGAGGCGATGCACGCCCGTGGCGTCGCGGCCGATGTGCTGCTGGTCGATGCGCACCCCGGCTACTACCGAGAGCGCAGCGTGATCGAGCGGCTGCACGCCGACGTGATCGCGCCGGCGCAGGCGCAGGGCTACCGCCACATCTGGCTGGTGGGCATCTCGCTCGGCGGCTTCGGCGCGATGATCTACACCGCCGAACGGCCCCAGGGCATCAGCGGGATCGTCGCGATCGCGCCCTACCTCGGCGAGCCGGCGACGCTCGAGTCGATCCGCGCCCAGGGCGGTCTCAAATCGTGGCGCGCGCCGCCCGGTCCGCTCGACCCGAGAGACATCGGCACGCCGCTGTGGCGCTGGCTGCAGCCCTATGCGCTCGCGCCGGCACCGGCTTCGCGACCGCCGCTCTACCTCGGCTACGGGCTGGACGATCGCTTGCGGCCGGGGCACGACCTGCTCGCCGCCGCGCTGCCGGCAGACCACGTCTTCACCGCGCCCGGCGGGCACGATTACCCGGCGTGGCGCGCCGTGTGGGCGCAGGCGCTCGATGCGGCGCCGCTGCCGCGCGACCCGGGCTGCAAGCCCGCGGGCCGAGCCGGCGCGTGACCCACAATCGCGCCGCATGGACCACAGCTTCCTTTCCGCCTTCATCCTTTTGCTGCTGGTGCTCGACCCGCTCGGCAGCCTGCCGGTGTTCATCCCGATCATGCGCGACGTGGCGCCCGAGCGCCGCACCTGGGTCGCCACGCGCGAGGTCGGCATCGCGTTCGGCGTGCTGGTCGCGTTCATGTTCCTCGGCAACGGCTTCCTGAACGTGATGCGGCTTTCGGAACGCTCGCTCGAGGTGGCCGGCGGCGTGATCCTGCTGATGGTGGCGATCCGCATGATCTTCAGCCACGAGGGCGGCGTGTACGGCGTGCCCGAGGGCAAGGAGCCGATGATCTTTCCGCTCGCGGTGCCGCTGCTCGCGGGCCCCTCGGCGATGGCGACGGTGCTGCTGCTCGCCTCGCGCCAGCCCGATCGCGTGCTCTCGTGGGTGGGCGCGCTCGCCTGTGCGATGGCGGTCTCGGGCACGATGCTGCTGCTGTGCGACCACATTCGCCGGCTGCTCGGCGACTCGGTGGTCTCGGCGCTCGAGAAGCTGATGGGTCTGGTGCTGACGGCGATCGCGGTCGAGATGATCCTGGCGGGCCTGAAGCGCTACTTCATGGCGCCGCTCTAGTCGAGACCGGCGGCCACCGAGGCCGGCCGAACCGGCCTCACCGGGTTCAGCGCGTTGCCGGCAGGGTGCTGACCACGAAGTCTTCCGTCGCGGCACCACCCGGCACGCAATGCGGCTGGGACCAGGGCCCGGAAAAGGAGATCTGGTCGACCCCGCCGGGGCCCACGCCGCCGGGCACGTAGTCGAGCACCAGGGTATTGCGGGTGCGCCACGAGATCGCATGGTCGGCGCACGAGCTGTCACCGGAAACACCGACGGCCCCGATCACTTGCCTGCTCGCGTTGTAGAGCGCGAGCCCGCCGCCGAACACGTTGACGCCGCCGATGCGCGAACCCACCATCGGATCGGACTGCGTGCCCCACGCGGCCGGTGGGCCCTGGTAGGCGACCTGTGTGTCCACCGGGTTGCTCTCCTGCAGACCGAACAGGCTGCCACCGGGCTGCACGGCGGTGTAAAGGTTGGCGGTGGACAAGGCCAGGCCGTTCAGGCTGAAGGCATTGGCGGTGTTCGCCTTCTGCGCCGAGATCACGCGGCTGCCCGGCCACTGCGAGCCACGGTTGGTGCCGGTGAACGCGACCGCACAGACGAGGCCGTCACGGTTCACGACCGTGCCCCACATGTCCAGGTTGAATCCGCCGTTGCTCATGCTGCGAGCGGCTGTCAAGGCGGTCTTGAGCTGTGCGTGGGTCGGCAGCCCGGCGCACGGCCCGGGCCCGTCGGCCATCGCGGCCCCGGCGCTGACGAGGGCCGCGATGGCCGCGCACGCGGCGATTGCACGCGCATGCCGTGCGGGCGCTTGAGAAAGTCGCTTCATCGGAGTTCCTTTGGGTTGGCGCACCGCCGGATCGACGGCACGTCCCGATTGAAGCGAGGCCGTGTTGGCGCCGCAAGACGCCGGCGGCCTCGAGTTAGGGACTCATTTCCACAAGATTGGGGAGACGCCGCTCGACCCCGCCGCGCTGCGCGTCTTCACGGTCGCGTCGCCGTCGAAGCCGCGAGCTTCGTCCACGGCAGATCGCCGGGGTCGGCCGCCATCGGCCCGGGTGATTTCGCGACCAGGATGTGCGAGGCGATCGGCGCGAAGGCCGCGCGAAAGTGCACCGAGCTCTTGTTGACCAGCAGCTTCATCGCCGCCGGCTCGACGCCGAGGTAGCGGTACAGGTCGAGGTCGAGCATCTGCGCCTTCGCGCTCGACAACAGCACCTTGATGCCGTCGACCTCGACGCAGGCGCTCGGCCCGAGCTTCATCGTGGCGCCGGCCGTCATCGGGCCGTGCATCTCGACGGTGCCGTCGCTGACCGCCAGCACGCGCGCACGTGCCGCGACCGGCGGCTCGGTGAGCTCGCCGCTCCAGGTCCGCACCGCGCGGCCGAGTTGCGTATCGAGCGTGGCGCCGACCCCGGCCGCGCAGGCGGCGCGCGCCGCATCGGCGTCGCACATCAGGCCGAGCGCGACGCGGCCCTGCAGGCGCACGCCGGCCTGCGCCTGCAGCAGTGCGCGCAGCATGCCGGTGGTGTTCGAGTCGCCGCCCGCGCCGGGGTTGTCCTGCGTGTCGGCGACCACGACCGGGCCGGCGTCGGCGCGGGCGTCGAGCGCGAGCGAGATCGCCTGCTCGACGGCGGCCGGCGGTGCGAGCAGTTCGACTTTCCAGTCGGCGCGGCGTGTCACGGCCACCTCGGTGAGGAGCTGCTGCACCGTCGAGCGCACGCGCGCCGGGTCGACGCCGTAGCCGAACAGCACCGGCCCGCATTCTTCGATATCGGCTGCAGAGAAACCCATCGCGAAATTCAGTTCGACATCGTGCTGCGCCTCGATCTGCGCCATCAGCGCGATCACCGAGGCCGCCGGTTGCATCAGCGTGCACTGCGCATTCAGCGGCAGAAGAAATGGCACGCGCTCGGCGTGCATCGCACGCGGCGCGGCACCGGGCACCAACCGGCGCGCCAGCATGCGCGCGGCGCGCAGGCCGGTCGTGCGCATGTCGACGTGCGGGTAGGTGCGGTAGGCGGTCATCGCGCTGGCGAGCGAGAGCATGCGCTTGGTCACGTTCGCGTGCAGGTCGAGCGTCGCGACGATCGGCATCTCGGGGCCGACGACGGCGCGGACGCGTGCGAGCAACTCGCCCTCGGCATCGTCCGCGGCCTCGGCGACGCCGGCGCCGTGCAGGTCGAGGAACACGGCGTCGAAGCCGCCGTCTTTCAGGTGCGCACGCAGGTCGTCGACCACCTCGTCGCAGATGCGCTCGAAGGCGTCGGCCGTGACCTTGTTCGACGGCATCGCACCGGCCCACACCGAAGGCTTCAGCGCCCAGCCGTGTTCGAGCGCTTCGGCGATGAAGCCGCCGAGCGCCTGCGTGGTCGGCGCCATCTGCGCGAGCATCGCTTCGCCGCGCGCATACGCCGGGTAGCCGGCGCCGCAGGTGAACGCAGCCCAATCGGCCGGTGAGGGCGCGAAGGTGTTGGTTTCGTGGTGGAAGCCGGCGATGAAGATGGTGCTCATGTCAGCAGGCTGATTTCCGCGTCCGTGAAGCCGGCGGCACGTCGCGCGGCGTGGTTGAACGGCGGGCGCAGGCGCGGGGCCTCGTAGCGCACCGTGAGCTCGGCGTAGAGCGCGACCGGGTCCAGGCGATCGCGTGCGCACAGCCAGCGGTACCAGTGGTTGCCGATCGCGACATGGCCCACTTCGTCGCGCAGGATCACATCGAGGATCTCGACCGCGCGCAGGTCGCCTGCCTTGCGCAGCTTGGCCTGCATCGGCGGCGCCGCGTCGAGCCCGCGCGCTTCGAGCGTGCGCGGCACGAGCGCCATGCGTGCGGTGATGTCGTGCGCGGTGCGCTGGGTCATCGCCCACAGGCCGTCGTGCGCGTCGAAGTCGCCGTAGGCGTAGCCGAGCGAGGCCAGGTGCCCGTGCAGCAGCGTGAAGTGCAGCGCTTCTTCGTTCGCCACGCGCAGCCAGTCGCGGTAGTACGCGAGCGGCATGCCGGCGAAGCGCCAGACAGCGTCGAGCGCGAGGTTGATCGCGTTGAACTCGATGTGGGTGACGGCATGCAGCATGGCGGCGCGGCCGTCGAGCGTGAACGGCGTGCGGGTCGGGATCTGCTTCGCGTGCAGCAGGCGTGGCAACACCGGCCGACCCGGCAGTTCGACGGGCGCTTCGAGTTCCTCGGCAGGGTCGATGGCGGCCGGGTTCAGATCCGCGAACAGCGCGCGGGTTTGCGCCGCTTTCTCGACCGGGTCGCTCAGGCACAGGATCGCCAGGGCTTGGCTGCGGGCACTCATCCTAGAATTCTCCCATTCCCCACCCGAGGCACAGCGCATGGCTCTTTACCGACTCGATGAACACGCGCCGCAGCTCGCGCCCGGCGCCTGGGTCGCAGACAGCGCGCAGGTGATCGGCAACGTCGAACTCTGCGAAGACGCGAGCGTGTGGTTCGGCGCGATCCTGCGCGGCGACACCGAGCTGCTGAAGATCGGCAAGCGCTCGAACGTGCAGGACGGCAGCGTGCTGCATGCCGATGTGGGCTTTCCGGTCACGCTCGGCGAGAACGTCACGGTCGGGCACCAGGTGATGTTGCACGGGTGCACGGTGGGCGACGGTTCGCTGATCGGCATTCAGGCCGTGGTGCTGAACGGCGCGAAGATCGGCAAGCACTGCCTGGTCGGCGCCGGCGCCCTCGTCACCGAAGGCAAGGAGTTCCCGGACGGCTCGATGATCATCGGCTCGCCCGCCAAAGTCGTGCGCCAGCTCACGCCCGAGCAGATCGCCGGGCTGCAGCGCAGCGCCGAGCACTACGTGGCGAACGCGAAGCGGTTCAAAGCCGGTTTGAAGAAGATTGACTGACTTGTGAGTGAACTCCACAAATTCTTGTTCGAAGGCCTGCCGGTGCGCGGCATGCTCGTGCGCCTGACCGACGGCTGGCAGGAAGTGCTCGCGCGCCGCGCCGCCGCGAGCGATGCCTTCCCGGCGCCGGTGCGCGCGCTGCTCGGCGAAATGGCTGCGGCCGGCGTGCTGATGCAGGGCAACATCCAGTTCGCTGGCGCGCTGGTGCTGCAGATGTACGGCGACGGGCCGGTGAAGCTGGCCGTCGCCGAGGTGCAGAGCGATCTGGCGTTTCGCGTCACCGCGAAGGTGGTCGGCGAGGTCGCGGACGACGCGAGGCTCGAGGCGATGCTCAACGTGCACGGCCAGGGCCGCTGCGCGATCACGCTCGACCCGAAAGACAAGCGGCCCGGTCAGCAGCCGTACCAGGGCGTGGTCGCGCTGCACGGCGATCAGCGCGAGCCGTTGCAGCAGTTGAGCGAAGTGCTGGAGCACTACATGCTGCAGTCGGAGCAGCTCGACACCAAGCTGATCCTCGCGGCCGACGACAAAATCGCCACCGGCCTTTTGATCCAGCGCCTGCCGGTGCAGGGCGAGGGCAACCTGCAGGGCGCGCAGCGCAACGAAGACATGATCGGCCTCGACGAAGGCTACAACCGCATCGCGCTGCTCGCCGGCACGCTGACCCGCGAGGAACTGTTGACGCTCGACGCCGACACGATCCTTCGCCGCCTGTTCTGGGAAGAGCCGATCCGTCGCTTTCCGGTGCAGCGCGCAGAACAAGGGCCGCGCTTCGTCTGCAGTTGTTCGCGCGAGCGCGTCGGCAGCATGCTGAAGAGCCTGGGCCGCGAAGAGATCGACGGCATCCTCGACGAGCAGGGCCGGGTCGAGATCGCCTGCGACTTCTGCGGCGTCAAGTACCACTTCGATCCGGTCGACGTCGGCGAACTGTTCACGCCGGTCGGCCAGCAGGCGCCGGGCTCGGCGAGCACGCACTAGCCGCTCGCACCAGCGCTCGTGCTCGTGCTCGTGCCCGGAGGCCGGCGCTACCTGAGCCGGTGGCCGCAGACGCCGCAGAACACGTCGTTCTTGCCGATCGCCGAGAGGCATTGCGGGCAGGTCAGCGCCTTCGAGACGGCCGGCGTGGTCGATTCGGGCGGCATGTCGCGCGGCAGCGCCCCGGTCGTGCGCGGCGGCGGGGCCGCCGGCGGTTCGGCGGGCTTCACGGTCGGTAGGGTCGCGTCTGCCGATGCGCTGGCGTGCACCGGCGAGCCGGCCGCACGGCGCGCCTGCTCGCGGGCGCGTTGTGCGGCGTCCCGGGCCTTTTGGCCAAGGTCGGCGGCGCCTCGCTTGGCATCGTCGAGCCGGGCCCTCAGCGCGGCCTCGGTCGCGTTCGCGTCGAGCCCATCGGTCACGCGCAGGTAGACGAGGTTCAGCCCGAGCAGGTAGACGAGCGAGATCAGCGAGCCGGCGAGCGCCCACAGCAGCGCACCGCCGATGCCGGCAGCCAGCGCGTAGCTGCCGCCGCTGCCCGCATTCGCGCCGGCCATCTCGCCGCGGTAGCGGATCATCCCGAACAGCCCGTCCACCCCGTCGCCACCGAGAATCGCCGCGGCAAGCCCCGCCGATGGCATCAGCCCGGTGAACAGCACGCCGAACACGATGAAGCCGACGACGCCCGCGAGCAGCCCGACCGCGCCCAGCAGCAGGATCGCCTCGACCCCGCGGTGGCGCGCGATCGCCAACGACTGTGCGAGTGCACGGGTGATCGTGGCGCCTTCCCAGATCGCCGGCAGCGCGAGAAACATGCACAGGAACAGGCCGCACAGCGCGAGCCCCGAAATCAGCACCGAGAGCGGGAACACGACGACGAACAGGATCGGCCCGAGCACCGGGATCTTGCAGACGATGTAGACGATCGCCAGCACGACGAAGACGACCACCGCGACGAAGAACAGCAACAGCACGAGCCCGATGAATTTCGGGACGCACATCAATCCGTACACCACCGCATCGGCCAGCGGGCGCGGCATCACGCCGCGCGCCTGGTCCATCAGCAGCACGCCGGCGGCGTTGATGCCGGCGGCGCTGGCAAGGCACATGGCCAAACCGCCGAAGAACCCCATGACGAAGCCCCAATGGCTCGCCAGCAGCGAGAACAGGCCGGCGACCAGCACGCCGGCCACCATGCAGCCCAGCATCGCGAGCAGCGCGCGGCGGTTGCGCAGTGCGCCGATGGCCTGGCCCAGGCTGGCGAACGCCTCCGGGGAAACGCCTCCGACCGGGTCGGGGGTGTGGTGGTTCATGCGCTTGCTCGTCAGTTCTGTTCGCGGCGTCGGTCGTCGGCGGCCTTGATGCGCTGGCACACCAGTTCGCCAGCGTGCTCGGCGCGGGCGCATTCACGCGATTCGCAGATGCCGCGCGCGAGCGGGTTGCCGCCGGTGCATCGTTCTTGCACGGTGCGCGTCTGCGGCGGTGGTGCTGCAGGCTGCGCTGTCGCTGCCACAGATGTCGCAGCGGGCTGCGCCGGTTGCGACGTGCGTGCGCGCGCTTCTTCGGCGCGGCGGCGGGCGAGGGCGGCTTCGGCCTGGGCGCGCTGCTCGCGCAAGGCATTCGCCTTGGCGTCGCGCGCCGCCTTGTCGTTGACCCTCTCCTTCGCAGCAGGATTCGCAACGCGCGCGGCAGGCGCCGGAGCCGGCGCGGGCGCACTCGCCTCGGTCAGCGTTGCAGGCGCTTCGGGTGCCGACGCCGAGGGCTCGGCCACTGGTGGCGCAAAGCTCGTCGCCGGCGTCACGGGTGCCTCGATCGGCGCCGATGGCGGCACCGTTGCCGGTGCAGCGGGCGCTTGGTCGCCGAGCGCGGAGGGCGGCGGCACGGAGTCGAAGGTCGGCGGGGGCGAGCGCGAGTCGCCGAGCCACCAGGCGCCTGCGGCGCCGAGCGCGACGACGATCGCACCGAGCGCGATCCACAGGCCGAGCGGCCGGCGCGAGGTGGTCTCCACCCCGCCGGATGCAGGCCGTGCCGCATCGGTCGACGACGACGTCGGGATGGTCGATGGCGGCGGTAAAAGCGCCCCGGGCACGGTCACTTCGTCGGGCGATGGCCGTGCCGGGATCGCATCCGCACCGCACTTCGAGCAGAAGCGCGCACTCGTGCGGTTCAGATGGCCGCACGCGCGGCAGGCACGCATCGCCACGGTTTCGTCGTCGGCAGGGGCCGCGGCCACCATCGCGGCGCCGCAGCTGCGGCAGAACTTCGCCTCATCGGCATTCTCCGTGCCGCACTTCGAACAGGCCTTGACCATCGGCTCGACTCCTCCGTGATGCCGGCATTCTCGCCGCGATGCGCGCATCGCGGCAATCGAGCGCGATCGGTCGCAGCGCCGCGCTGGACAACAATCGGCCCGCCGCATCGTCGATGCGTGAGGAGAAAATGCCGATGCTGTACGCCGCCTTGAAAACCGCTCACCTGCTCGCCGTCATCGCCTGGGTCGGCGGCATGTTTTTCATGCTCGCCTGCCTGCGCCCGGCGCTGGGCGTGCTCGACGCGCCGGCGCGGCCGAAACTGATGAGCGCGGTGATGGCGCGCTTCTTCGCCGTCGTCAACATCGCGACGCTCGTGGTGCTGCTCACCGGCTTGTGGATGCTCTGGAGCGCGTGGCGCGCCGCGGCCGCGCCGGGGGCGACCTTCAGGATGCCACCGAGCTGGCACGTGATGATCGTGCTCGGCTTGGTGATGATGGGCGTGTTCGGCCATGTGCAGGGTCTGTTCAAGCGGATGCGCGCGGCGCTTCAGGCGCAAGACATCGCGGCGGTGGCGCCGCTGCTGGACCGCATTCGCAAGGCGGTGCTGGCCAACCTCGGGATGGGCGTGATCGTGGTCGTCGCGGTGAAGCTGGGCGCAGCGCTGTGACTCGCGCTCAGCCGCGTGGCAGCAGCGGGTGGCGCTCGCAGTTCGCATCGCCGCAGCGCTCGCAGTGCCAGTGCCAGCGCGGGCTCTCGGCTTCGCGCGCCGATGGCGGCGCGAGCGCGCGCGGTACGCAGGCGAGTGCCGCGTCTACGCGTGCCGCGCCGATGCCGAACACGACGGAGTAAGGCACCCGTTCACGCTGCAGCGCGGCGCGCACCTTGGCGTCGACCGGCTCGCGCACATGCGGGCCGTCGCGCTGCAGGCCGTCTGCCTGCCAGGGCAGGTCGAGCGCGGTAAGCAGCGTGAGGTCGCAGCCGCGCATATGGGCCGCCTGTGCGTGGCCGTACAGGCCCGTGTCGCCGAAGACCTGATCGCTGTAGACGGCGATCATCAGCGCGGTGGTGTCGGCGATCACGAACTTGTGAGTGAGTGCAGCGGCGTCGATGCGGCGCGTCTGCTCGTCGGCGATGTCGCGTTGTTCGTCGATGCGCGGCGTGCGCTGCGCGTGATCGCAGAATTCGCGAAGGTACTCGGGCACGACGACGCAGTTGCGGCCCTGTGCGACGAGCGCGTCGCGCAGCGCCTGTGCCAATGTCGTCTTGCCGGTGCTTTCGGCACCGAGCAGCGCGATGACGAAACCGCGCTCCGCTGTCATCGCGGCAGCATCCGCCGCCACGCCCGCCAGCCGATGAACGACATCGCGATGAACAGGCTGTAGAGCACGGTCGTCAGCCACAACCCCTTGTACGCGAACAGGCCGACGCTGACGACGTTGACGACGATCCACGCGGGCCAGTTCTCGATGTACTTGCGGCCGAGCAGCCACTGGCCGATCACGCTGGCGGCGGTGGGAAAGGCGTCCCACCAGGGCACGTCGGTGTTGGTGAAGGTCTTGAGGAACAGGCCGGTGGCGGGCCATGCGACGGCGAGCGCGGCGAGCAGCCACCAGCGGCCGCGCGACGGCAGCGAGCGCACCGTCAGCGCCGCGCCATCGGCCTGGGTTCCGCGCAGCCACTGCCACCAGCCCCAAAGTGCCACGACCGCGAAGAAGATCTGCAGGCTCGCGTCGCCATACAGTCGGCTCTCCCAGAAGAGCGTGAAATACAGCAGCGAGCTCAGAATCGCCAGCGGCCAAGCGATCGGGTCGACGCGCATGGTCAGCACGACCATCGCCAGCGCGAGCACGAACGCGACGATCTCGAGCCAGGTCACCGGCGTGGCCCAGAGCGTGAACGCGGGCGCGAAGACGGGCTGCAGGAACTGCAGCAGCGCGTTCACCGCTGGGGTGTCGTCTTGGTGGTCACCTGGACGAGGATCTCGTCGGGCTTGACCATGCCGAGCTCGTAACGCGCCTTCTCCTCGACCATCTCGAGGCCTTCCTTCAGGTCGCTCACTTCGGCGACGAGTTGCGCGTTGCGCGCCCGATCGGTCGCGTTGGTCGCCTGCTGCTCGGCGAGCTTGGCGCTCAGCTCCATCATGCGCGGCACGCCGCCCTTGCCGAACCAGAGCTCGGCCTGGACGAGGGCGATGAGCGCGATCAGCGCGAGCGAGATGTAGCGCACGACGGCAACCCGCGGGCCGGACTACCGCAGGTTGTAGAAGGCTGCGCGGCCGGGGTAGCTCGCGACGTCGCCGAGGTCTTCTTCGATCCGCAGCAACTGGTTGTACTTCGCGATGCGGTCCGAACGGCTCATCGAACCGGTCTTGATCTGGCCGGCATTGGTGCCGACCGCGATGTCGGCGATGGTCGAGTCTTCGGTCTCGCCCGAGCGGTGCGAGATCACGGCGGTCCAGCCGGCGCGCTTGGCCATCTCGATCGCGGCGAAGGTTTCGGTCAGCGTGCCGATCTGATTGATCTTGATCAGGATCGAATTCGCGACGCGCTTCTCGATGCCTTGCTGGAGGATCTTGGTGTTGGTGACGAACAGGTCGTCGCCGACCAACTGCACCTTTGAGCCGAGCCGGTCGTTCAGGTGCTTCCAGCCGTCCCAGTCGCCCTCGTGCATGCCGTCTTCGATGCTGATGATCGGGTACTTGTCGACCCAGGTCGCGAGCATGTCGGTCCACTCGGGCGCGGTGAGCTGCAGGCCCTCACCCTCGAGGTGGTACTTGCCGTCCTTGTAGAACTCGCTCGCGGCGCAATCGAGGCCGATCGCGATCTGCGTGCCGGCGGTGTAGCCGGCCTTGTCGATCGCCTCCAGGATCATCTGGATCGCGGTCTCGTGGTGCAGGCCATCGGGCGCGAAGCCGCCCTCGTCGCCGACCGCGGTCGAGAGGTGCTTGTCGTTGAGGATCTTCTTCAGCGCATGGAACACCTCGGCGCCGTAGCGCACCGCCTCACGGAAGCTCGGCGCGCCGACCGGAATGATCATGAACTCCTGCAGGTCGAGCGCGTTGTTCGCGTGCGCGCCGCCGTTGATCACGTTCATCATCGGCACCGGCATCTGCATGCCGCCCATGCCGCCGAAATAGCGGTACAGCGGCAAGCCCGATTCTTCGGCGGCGGCGCGCGCCACCGCCATGCTCACGGCCAGCGTGGCGTTCGCGCCGAGGCGACCCTTGTTCTCGGTGCCGTCGAGGTCGATCAGCGTGCGGTCGAGGAAGGCCTGCTCGCTCGCGTCGAGCCCGAGCACGGCTTCGCTGATCTCGGTGTTGACGTGCTCGACGGCGCGCAAAACGCCCTTGCCCAGGTAGCGCGACTTGTCGCCGTCGCGCAGCTCGATCGCCTCGCGCGAACCGGTCGAGGCGCCCGAGGGCACAGCGGCGCGGCCCATGGTGCCGGACTCCAGCAGCACGTCGCATTCGACGGTGGGGTTGCCGCGGCTGTCGAGAATTTCTCTACCGACGATGTCGACGATGGCACTCATTCTTGTCCTTGAAGAAGTTTGAAAAATTCAGACAGGCGCTGTCTCGACGCCTTCGACCAGCACCATGTTGAAGCAGGCCGTCGTGCCGTGGCGAAGGCTGCGCGCATGCACGTAGGCGGGGCTGTCGTACATGGCCTGCGCCGCATCGAAGCTGGGAAAACGCAGCAGCGTGAGGCGCGGCGGCTGCCAGTCGCCTTCGAGCACGGTCATGCGGCCACCGCGCACCAGGTACTCGCCGCCGAAAGCCTTCACGACTTCGGGCGCGGCAGCCATGTAGCGCTTGAAGGCCTCGGGGTCGATGACGTTCGATTCGACGATCAGGTAGGCAGCGGGCATGGTCTGTGGTCTCAGCAGGAAAAATCGTTTTCGAGCAGCGGTTGCGACTTGACCACGCGGTCGATCGACACGAGCTGTTCGAGCAGGGCACGCATGTGCTTGAGCGGCACGGCGTTCGGGCCGTCGCTCATCGCATGCGCGGGGTCGGGGTGCGTCTCCATGAAGACGCCAGCGACGCCGACGGCGATCGCCGCGCGCGCCAGCACCGGCACGAACTCGCGCTGGCCACCCGAGCTCGTGCCCTGGCCGCCGGGCAACTGGACCGAATGCGTCGCGTCGAACACGACCGGCGCGTTCGTCTCGCGCATGATCGCGAGGCTGCGCATGTCGGAGACGAGGTTGTTGTAGCCGAAGCTCGCGCCGCGTTCGCAGGCCATGAAGTTGTCTTCGGGCAGGCCCTTCTCGCGCGCCGCGGCGCGGGCCTTGTCGATCACGTTCTTCATGTCGTGGGGGCTGAGGAACTGACCCTTCTTGATGTTCACCGGCTTGCCCGATTGCGCCACGGCGCGGATGAAATCGGTCTGGCGGCAGAGGAACGCCGGTGTCTGCAGCACGTCGACCACACCGCTCACCTGCGCGATCTGCGATTCGTCGTGGATGTCGGTCAGCACCGGCACTTTCAACTCGCGCTTGACCTTCGCGAGGATATCGAGACCCTTGTCGATGCCGGGGCCGCGGAAGGTGTTGCCCGACGAGCGGTTCGCCTTGTCGAAACTGCTCTTGAAGATGAACGGGATCCCGAGCGCCGAGGTCATCTCCTTCAGCTGCCCGGCCACGTCCATCTGCAGCTGTTCGGACTCGATCACGCACGGCCCGGCGATCAGGAAGAACGGCCGCTCGATGCCGACGTCGAATCCGCACAGCTTCATGCTGCGACCTTTTCCGCCTCGGCCGCGCGCTGGTGCTCCAGCGCTGCCTTCACGTAGCTCGTGAACAGCGGGTGGCCATCCCATGGCGTGCTCTTGAACTCGGGGTGGAACTGCACGCCGACGAACCACGGGTGCTGCGCCTGTGGCAGCTCGACGATCTCGGTCAGCTTCTCGCGCTGCGTGATCGCCGAGATCACGAGGCCGGCCTTTTGCAGCCGCTCGAGGTAATGCTCGTTGGCTTCGTAACGATGCCGATGGCGTTCGGTCACGACCTTGCCGTAGATCTGGTGCGCGAGGGTGCCTGGCGTCACGTCGGAGCTTTGCGCGCCCAGGCGCATCGTGCCGCCCAGGTCGGAGTTCGCGTCGCGCTTCTGGATCGTGCCGTCGCTGTCCTGCCACTCGTCGATCAGCGCGATCACCGGGTGCTCGGTCTGCGGATCGAACTCGGTGCTGTTCGCACCTTCGAGGCCGGCGAGATTGCGCGCGACCTCGATGGTCGCGACCTGCATGCCCAGGCAGATGCCGAGGTAGGGAATCTTGTGCTCGCGCGCGTACTGCGCGGTGCGAATCTTGCCCTCGACGCCACGCTTGCCGAAGCCGCCCGGCACGAGGATCGCGTCGTACTTGGCGAGCTGTTCGATGTTGTCGTCGCCCAGCGTTTCGGAGTCGACATACTCGATCTTCACGCGTGCATGGTTGTGGATGCCGGCGTGGCGCAGCGCTTCGTTGAGCGACTTGTACGAGTCCGACAGGTCGGTGTACTTGCCGCACATGGCGATCGTGACCTCGTGCTTCGGGTGCGCGACCTCGTGCACCAGCCGATCCCAGCGTCGCAGGTCGGCCGGCTTGGTGAGCAGCTGCAGCTTCATGCAGATCAGCTCGTCGAGCCGCTGCTCGTGCAGCATGCGCGGCACCTTGTAGATCGTGTCGGCGTCCCACATCGAGATCACGCCCTGCAGCCCGACGTTGGTGAACAGCGAGATCTTGTCGCGCTCGTCGTCGGGGATCTCGCGGTCGGCGCGGCACAGCAGCACGTCGGGCTGGATGCCGATCTCGCGCATCTTCTGCACGGTGTGCTGCGTGGGCTTGGTCTTGAGCTCGCCGGCGGTGGCGATCCAGGGCACGTAGGTCAGGTGCACGAACGCCGAATTGCTCGGGCCGGCGCGCAAGGCCATCTGGCGAACGGCTTCGAGAAAGGGCAGCGACTCGATGTCGCCGACGGTGCCGCCGATCTCGACGATCGCCACGTCGACATCGGCCGCGCCGCGCTTGACGAACTCCTGGATCTCGTTCGTGACGTGCGGGATCACCTGCACCGTCTTGCCGAGGTAATCGCCGCGGCGCTCTTTCTCGAGAACCGACTTGTAGATCTGCCCGGTCGTGAAGTTGTTGCTGCGCTTCATGCGCGTGCTGATGAAGCGCTCGTAGTGGCCGAGGTCGAGGTCGGTCTCGGCGCCGTCGTCGGTGACGAAGACCTCGCCATGCTGGAACGGCGACATCGTGCCCGGATCGACGTTGAGGTACGGATCCAGCTTGATGAGGGTGACCTTGAGGCCGCGCGATTCGAGGATCGCGGCGAGCGATGCAGAAGCGATGCCCTTGCCCAGCGAGGACACCACACCGCCGGTGACAAAGACGTACTTGGTCATTGTGTGCAGCACCTGTTTGACACAAATGCTCTGGTGGTAAAGCGCGATTATAGGCGTCGGGGTTTACTCGCCGCCCGCATGGAAGCGATCAGTTTCAAGACCGTGGCCGCGGTCTCGGCGGGGCGTTCGAACGGGAAGAGGTGCGAGCCCTCGATCGCCGTAACGCGACCCTCGGCGAGCCGCGTGGTCGTGCGCAGTCCGATCTGGCGCACTTCGTCCGACTCGGTGCCGCGCACGAAGGCCATCTCGCACACCAGCGGATGTACGCGCAGCAGCCCGGCGAGGTGGTGCGGCAGGTGGTTGTAGATCGCCGTCTCGACTTCGCGCGTGAAGCTCAGCCGGTGTGCCGGACCGTGCGCCTCGGTGCCGCTGGCGATGTAGTCGTGCAGCACGCCCGGCGCCCAGCGCGCGAACGCGGGTTTGGCGGCGAAGTGCGCGAAGGCCGCGTCGTGGTCGTCCCACTCCCGACGGCGCCGGCGCGACACCTGCCCCGGCCCGAACCGCTCGCTGGCGCCCAGCGCCTTCGCGACCTGCACGGCGCGCGCCTTCCAGCCCGAGAGCACCGGCGAGTCGAGCATCACCAGGCCGCTGGCCAGATCGGGCCGGCGCGACGCCGCCATCAGGCTCAGGTAGCCACCGAGCGAGTGGCCGACGAGGTAGGCCGGGCCGCCGACCTCGTGCTCGATGAACTCGATCAACTGTGCGCGCAGGTGCGGCCAGTTGCTGGTGACGGGAAAGCGCGGGTCGTGGCCGTACTTCTCGATCGCACGGACTTCAAAGCCTGCAGACCGCCAGGCCTCGAAGATCAGTCGGTAGGTGCCGGCGGGGAACCCGTTCGCATGCGAAAAGACGATGGTCCTGGCGGGCGCTGCCGCCATCAGACGACCTTTTCATCCGGATGCGTGATCTTCTTCATCGTCTCGTAGCGCTTCGACGCAACGACCAGCGGCACGCTTGTCGGCCCGTCGCCCCACTGCGGGTCTTCGAGCGATTCGAAGGCCTCGCGCAGCTTCAGCCCCCAGTTGCCGCGGATCATCTGGAAGTACGGGTTGTGGTCGTCGATGCAGACGATCTGGTCGGTTTGCAGCTTGTGCGCCTCGTACACCAGCAGGTCGAGCGGCAGGCCGACCGAAAGGTTGGACTTGAGCGTCGAATCCATCGACACCAGCGCGCACTTGGCGGCTTCGTCGAGCGGTGTGGCCGGCGTGATCATGCGGTCGAGCACCGGCTTGCCGTACTTCGATTCGCCGACCTGAAAATAGCAGGTCTCGCGCGTGGCCTCGATGAAGTTGCCGGCCGAGTAGACGAGGAACAGGCGCATCGACTCAGCACCGATCTGGCCACCGAAGATCATCGAGCAGTTGAAGTCGACGCCGGCGCGCTCGAGCGCGGCGCCGTCCTGATCGTGCACGCGGCGCACCGCGGCGCCGAGCACGCGCACCGCGTCGAACATGCTCTTGGCGTTCCAGATCGTGATCGGGTTGCCATCACGGTCTTCGATCTTCTCGACCTGCAGGATCTCGCGCACCGACTGGCTGATCGAGAGGTTGCCGGCCGAGAGCATCACCATGAAGCGATCGCCCGGCTTCTCGTACACCATCATCTTGCGGTAGGTGCTGATCTGGTCGAGACCGGCGTTGGTGCGCGAGTCGGACATGAAGACGAGTCCGGCGTCGAGTTTGATGCCCACGCAATACGTCATGTCGGTTTTCCTTGGAGGGCTTTGAGTTCGTAGAGGGCAGCCAGCGCCTCTTTGGGCGAGAGCATATCGGGGTCGAGCAAGGCGAGGGCCGCATCGAGTTGTGATGGCTCCGCAGCCGGCGCGGGCGGCGGCGTGGCGAACAGGTCGATCTGCGCATCGGCCGCATGCTTGCTGGTCTCCAGCGCCTCGAGCGTTGCGCGGGCCTGGCGCAGCAGGCTCGCCGGCATGCCGGCAAGGCGGGCCACCTGCACGCCGTAGCTGCGGCTCGCCGGGCCGGGCTGCAACTCGTGCAGGAAGACGATGTCGTCGCCGCCGCTGGTGTGTGTTTCGGCCGCCGACACATGCACGTTCAGCGCCCGATCGTGCTTCACCGGCAGTTCGGTCAACTCGAAATAGTGGGTCGCGAACAGCGTGAACGCGCGCGTCTTGTCGTGCAGGTGGCTGGCGATGCTGCTGGCAAGTGCCAGGCCGTCGAAGGTCGACGTGCCGCGGCCGATCTCGTCCATCAGTACGAGCGAATGTTCGGTCGCGCCGTGGATGATCGCGGCGGCCTCGGTCATCTCCAGCATGAAGGTCGACTGCGCGTTCGCCAGATCGTCGGCCGCGCCGATGCGGGTGTGGATCGCATCCATCGGCCCGAGCCGGCAGGCGCGCGCCGGCACGAACGAGCCCATCGCGGCGAGTAGTGCAATCAGCGCCACCTGGCGCATGAAGGTGCTCTTGCCGCCCATGTTCGGGCCGGTGATCACGAGCATCTTCTGCGCGGCGTCGAGCTTGCAATCGTTGGCCATGAAGTTGCCCGCGCCTGTTTGCATCAAGCGTGCCTCGACGACCGGGTGCCGGCCGGCCTCGATGCGGATACACGGCTCCCGAACGAACTCCGGGCGGCACCAGTTCAGCGTGCTTGCGCGCTCGGCCAACGCGGCCAGCGCATCGACGCTCGCGAGCGCGCGGGCGAGGGCCGACAACGGCTCGATGTGGGCTTGCAGCGCATCCAGCAACTGCTCGTACAGCAGCTTCTCGCGCGCCAGCGCCCGGTCTTGCGCGGACAGTGCCTTGTCCTCGAAGGTCTTGAGCTCCGGCGTGATGAAGCGCTCGGCGTTCTTCAGTGTCTGGCGGCGCTGGTAGTCGCTCGGCACCTTGCTCGCCTGGCTGGTCGTCACCTCGATGTAGAAGCCGTGCACCTTGTTGAACTGCACGCGCAGATTGGCGATGCCGGTGCGGCTGCGTTCGCGCGCTTCCAGCTCGAGCAGGAAGGCGTCGCAATTGGCGCCGATGCCGCGCAGCTCGTCCAGGTCGGCATCGAAGCCGGGCGCGATCACGCCGCCGTCGCGCAGCAGCACCGCCGGCTCCTCGGCAATCGCCTCGGCGAGGAGTTGCAGGATCGCCGCAGGCGGGGTCAGCGCCTCGCCGAGCATGTCGAGCAGCGTCGCCTCGCCGAGCGGCACCTGCTCGCGCAGCGCGGGCAGCGCGTGCAGCGTGGCACGCAGACCGGCGAGTTCTCGTGGGCGCACTTGCCGCAGCGCGATGCGCGCGGTGATGCGCTCGACATCGCTGACGTGGCGCAGCGCATCGCGCAACTCGTCGACCCGTGCGGTGTGCAACGCGTCGATGGCATCGTGACGTTGCATTGCGGCGCGGCGCTCGCGCAGCGGATGCGTGAGCCAATGGCGCAACGCGCGCGAGCCCATCCCGGTGCGGCAGGTGTCGAGCAGCGAAAGCAGCGTGGGCGAGTCTTCGCCGCGCAGGGTCTGCGTGAGTTCGAGGTTGCGGTGCGTGGTCGGCGGCAGGTCGAGCAGGTCGCTGGCGCGCTGGACCTCGAGCTTGCGCACGTGCGCGAGCGCCTGACCTTGGGTGTGCTCGGCAAAGCTCAGCAGCGCGGCGCCAGCGGCCTGTGCTGCGCGCAGATCCTGCGCGTTGAAGCCGGCGAGGCTGGCCACGCGCAATTGTTCGCACAGCTTGCGCATGCCGAGCGCCGTGTCGAACTGCCATGCCGGACGATGGGTGATCGTCAGCCGTGCGCCGATGAGCGCAGCTGGCACCTGATCGCGATCGACGAGCACTTCGGCCGGTGCCAGGCGCGCGAGCCAGGCACTCAGCTCGGCCTCGACGCACTCGGTCAACCCGAGTTCGCCGCTGGTCATCGCGAGCCATGCGAGTCCGATCTGCCTGCCCTGTTTCGACACCGCGAGCAGCACGGCGTCGCTCTTGTCGGCGAGCAGCTCGGTATCGGTCACCGTGCCCGGCGTGACCACGCGCACGACCTTGCGCTCGACCGGCCCCTTCGACGTGGCCGGGTCGCCGATCTGCTCGCAGATCGCGACCGCCTCGCCCATCTTGATCAACTTGGCGAGGTAGCCGTCGACCGACACGACCGGCACACCGGCCATCGGGATCGGCTCCCCGCCGCTGGTACCGCGCGCGGTCAGCGTGATGTCGAGCAGCCGGTTCGCCTTGCGCGCGTCGTCGAAGAACAACTCGTAGAAATCGCCCATGCGATAGAACACGAGCGTGTCGGGAAAGTCGGCCTTGATGCGGGTGTACTGCTGCATCATCGGCGAGAGCGGCGGCGGCGGCGGCGAGGTCGTTGTCGATGTCATCGTTGCTTTTCCTGCAGCCTCGCCAGTTCCCACGCGTGCGCCGCGGCCAGATCGGCGCCGAGTGCGCGGGCTTCGTCGGCGGCGTCGCGCAAGCGCTGGTGAAGTTGCGCAGCTTCTTCGTGACTGGAAATGGTTTCGGTGCGGGCTTCGACCGTGGCCTTCGGCGACTCGGTCTTCGTCGATGACTCGAGCGCCGCCGTGATGCGCGCCAGATGCGACGCGAGCATCGGCTGTGCTTCTTCGTCGGGCAGCGCGCGCGGCTGTTCGCGCCAGGTGCGCAGGCCGCCGAGTTGTGCGAGCAGACGGTAGCTGCGCAGTTGCACCTTCTCGAGGAGATCGAGCGGGGGCTGCACCGCGCGCGGCTCGCTTTGCGCGCGCTGCGCGGCGATCGCGATCGCGGCCAGACTGTCGTGCACCTCGCGGCGCGCGAGCCGCCAGTCGGCATTCGCGGTCGAGAGTTCCGTGCTGCCGAGTGCCACCTTGGCGTGTTGGAGTTGCGCGGTGCGCAGGCGCTTCATCAACGCCGGCAACTGGCGCCGCTCCCAGGCCGGCAGCACGTAGCTGAAGGCCCAGGCGAGCGCGGTGCCGATCAGCGTGTCGGCCAGGCGCTCGAACAGCGCGAACTCGCCGGCCGTGTGCAGCAGATGGCCCTGGATCAGCGCGAGCACGGTCGCGGCGGTGGCGGCGACCAGGTAGCGCACCTGCGCAAAGCCGTGCGCAACGCCCGCGCCGAGTGCGAGCACGAGGAACTGCAGCGGCACGCTCGGCTTCAGGCTCAGCAGCGCGGTCACGAGCACGCAGCCGATCAGCGTGCCGATCAGCCGCGCATTGCGGCGCTCGATCGTCTGTGCGAGGTTGGTCCGCATCACGACCGCGATGGTCAGCAGGATCCATTGCGGGTGCGCCGCCCAGGGCAGGTGCAGGCCGACGTTGTAGCCGACCAGCAGCGCGATCGCCACGCGCAGCGCGTAGCGCAGCACCGGCGAGTGGCCGCTCATCGCGCGCTTCAGCGGCGCGATCGGCCAGCGCATCGAGGTGCGAAAGCGGGGCCAGTCGCGGGCTTGCTCGGCCAGCGCCAGGCGCGGTTCGTCGCCGCCGTGTTCGGCCAGGCGCAGCAGGCTCTGCATCTCGGCGCACATCGCGTCGACGGCGCCGCGCAGGGCCGGTGGCGCTGCGCGCTGCGCATCTGCGGTACGCGTCTGCAGCGATTCGGCGAGTTGCGACGGCAACTCGCCGCCGGTGAACAGCGCCCAGCAGACTCGGTCGAGGTGGGCGCTGAAATCGCCCCAGAGCGACTCGAGCGCGTGCGCCTGCGCGACAGTCGGCGGCGCGCGGCCGCGCGCGGGCTGCATGTCGAGCTCGAGTTCACAAGCGAGGGCTTGTTCGCGCAGGCGGATCGCGGCGACCAGCATGCCGGTCAGTCGCAATTCGCGAGGCGTGGCCGGCTGGTCGAGCACCAGGTCGCGCGCGGTCTGCAACTTGTCGGCGAGCAGGGCCTGCTCGCCGAGCAGCGCGCGCAACTGGTTGTCGCGCCGGTCGCCGGTGGCGGCCAGCCGCGCGCCCTGCTGGCGCAGCATCACCGCGAGTTCGTTGATCGCGTCGGCCAGCGCCTGGGTGCGAAAGCGCAGATTGAGCATGTGCGCGCTGAAAACTGCCCAGGCCGCGAACAACAGCGCGCCCAGCTGGAACAGCGCGATGTGCGTCACCGCTGCGCGCCAATTGTCTGGCGGCGGTGTCGACATCGCGAACACGATCGCCAGCAGCAGCGCGAAGCCGAGCGGCCCGCCGCGCAGGCCCCACGCGGTACCGAGCATGCCGATGAAGCCGCCGATGCCGACGATCGCGCCGATGATCGCCGTCGAGTGGTCGGGCACGAGGTGGGCGAACTGGACCGCGGCCGTCATCGGCGCGGCCATCCACAGCAGGGGCGCAATCTGGCGCAGCTTGCCGCGGGCCGGCGACACCTGATCGCCGATGCTCAGGATCAGCATGCCGACCGAGGCCGATGCGGCGACGACCGGCCCGGCGGAGAAGAAAACCAGCACCGACATCACCGCCAGGCCGAGGCCGACCGCGAGGCCGTTCAGCACGCGGTGTCCGAGCAGCATCCGCAGCCACACCGAATGGCGCAGCGACGGGATCGCTTCGAGGTTCAGCGGCAGCATCTGCATGATGCGGCGACGACGAGTGCTCTCAGAACGGCGCGTCGCCTCCACGCGGCGAACGCGGGCGCGGTGCCGACTTGCGCTCGGCCTCGGCGGCGGCCTGTTTCTCGGCAGCCATGGTCTCCTTGCTGATGCGGGTCGCGGCCTTCTTGACAGGTGCGGGCGCAGATCCCGGCACGCTCGGGTCGCGTGCGATCGTGACGCCGGCGGCGAGCGCATCTTCCGGGGTGATGCCCACTGTCGTCGCGCCCGGCGCGAGCGCCGCATCGGCAGCGATCACGTGCGTGAACGGGCTCAGCAACGCGACCAACTGGCCATAGATGCGCGGGCTGGCGGCCAGGCACTCGCGCTGGTACAGGAAGTCGGCCTCGCCGGTGAAGTTGCCGATCAGGCCGCCCGCCTCGGTGACGATCAGCGAGCCGGCGGCGATGTCCCAGGGACTCAGGCCGTTCTCGAAAAAGCCGTCGGCATAGCCCGCGGCCACGTAGCAGAGGTCGAGCGCGGCCGAGCCCGGGCGGCGCAGGCCGGCGCACGCCGGCATCACCGCCTCCATCATCTGCATGTAGCGCTTGAAGTTGTCGCCCTTGCGGAACGGAAAGCCGGTGCTGACCAGGCAATCGGTGAGCCGCGTGCGCTTCGAGACGCGCAGGCGCCGGTCGTTCAGGAACGCGCCGCGGCCCTTCGAGGCATAGAACAGGTCGTTGCGCGTCGGGTCGTAGACAACCGCCTGCTGCACCTGGCCGCGGTGCGCCAGCGCGATCGAGACGCAGTAGACCGGGAAGCCGTGGATGAAGTTGGTGGTGCCATCGAGCGGGTCGATGATCCAGACGAACTCGCTGTCTTTCGCGCCGTGTTCGCGCCCCGACTCTTCGGCGAGGATGCCGTGGCCCGGGTAGGCGCCGAGCAAGGTTTCGATGATGATCGCCTCGGCCTTGTGATCGACCTCGGTCACGAAGTCGTTCGGCGACTTGGTGTTGACCTTGACGATGTCGAGGTCGAGCGAGGCCCGGTTGATGATCGCCCCGGCGCTGCGGGCCGCTTTGATCGCGGTGTTGAGCATGGGGTGCAGGGCTTGGGACATGGATGACCTATCGAGGGCGTGGGTGAGGCGAACGCGGAGCTGACGTGGAGAAAGAGCGATGCTGCACACGGGGCGCTGCCGATAATCATGATTTTACCCGCGACCCCTTTCGTGCCCGACTCGTCTGCCCCTGCCACGGATCCCACCCGCTTTATCCTCATCGGAACCAGCCATCCCGGCAACGTCGGTGCGGCAGCACGAGCGATGAAGGTGATGGGGTTTCACGATCTGGTTCTTGTCGCGCCGCGGTTCGCCGATGTGCTTCGACATCCGGACGCCGTTTCGATGGCCAGCGGGGCGGGTGATGTGTTGCTGTCCGCCCGAATCGTTCCGACCTTTGCCGACGCGCTGGACGGCGTGACGCTGGCCTGCGCGACCGCGATGACGCCGCGTGATTTCGGTCCGCCCACCCATGCGCCGCGTGCGTGGCTTGCAGCGGCAGCACCCACGGCTGGTCGGCTGGCCTTCGTGTTCGGCTCCGAGCGCTTCGGCATGCAAAACGAGGATGTGTATCGCTGTCATGTCTGTCTGAGCATCCCGACGATGACCGGCTACGGGTCGTTGAATCTGGCCCAGGCAGTGCAATTGCTCGCCTACGAATGGCGGCAGGCGCTGGGCTCCTGCGAGGTGGTCACGACCTCGGCGGATCGTCGAGCCGATGGCGCCGCGATCCAACGCTTGCTGACCCACGCCGAAAGCGGGCTGGCGACCCTGGGCTACCTCGACGCAAAAAGCCCGCGAAAGCTCATCGCTCGACTGAACCGACTATTCAACCGTGCTCGACTGACAGTCGAAGAAGTGCAAATCCTTCACGGAATCGTGCGTTCAATGGAGGCGGCGGGTGCTGCCGTGTCGCAAGCGCGCGCTACGACGCCGAAGGCCGGTGCGCGGCCGCGCGATCAGTAAGAACCCGCAATCGAGGGGTGTCTAAACGTGACACTCGCTACTAGAGTCACCGCCATCGGTTGCTCATCGGCGGCCGTTGTGCAGATACCAGTCTCCAATCAACCAAGGAATGACCGATATGAAGATTTCTCTCATTGCCGCCGCGGTACTCGCGTTTGCCGCATCGCAAGCCGGCGCTGTCAGCGTTTCCTACCAGCCCGCATCCGCCGGGAGCTATGAAGCTTTCAGCTCGACCAGCGGTAGTGGTGCCATTGCCTCGGTCAGCGGCTTCACGACCTATACCGGCGACGTTTCGAATGTTGCGAAGAGCCCGAATTTCGCTACCGGCACCTACTCGGTGATTCAGCCCGGCGAAACCGGCTTGGTGACGTTCGCGGCCTCCGCGACCTCCTTCTCGTTCCTGTGGGGTTCGCCGGATCCGTCGAACGAGGTGATGATCAGCGTTGCCGGCGTCGACTACACCGGCACCAGCCTGTTCGGTTCGACTATCGCCAACAGCAACAACGACAACACGCAATTGGTGACTTTCTCTGGCATCGGTGGTCTGACGATGAGCTTCACCACGGGCCAGGTCGCCTTCGAAGTTGCCCAAGTGAGCGCTGTTCCTGAGCCCGAAACCTATGCGCTGATGCTGGCTGGCCTCGGCGCCGTTGGCTGGATCGCGCGCCGCCGCAAGTCGGTCTGAAGTTTCCTGCTCCGCTAAAAAGGCTCCTTCGGGAGCCTTTTTTTCGTGGGTGTTCGCCGGTGATCCGCCACGCCGTGCGCCAAGCCGTCGGTGCAGATAGACTGCACAGCCGCATACAGCGTCGACACCATGTTCAAACGGCTCCGAGAAGACATCGCCTGCATCCTCGAGCGCGACCCGGCGGCGCGCAGCGCCTGGGAGGTAATGACGTGTTACCCCGGCCTGCATGCGCTGATCCTGCACCGGCGAGCGCATTGGTTCCGCGCAAACGGCCTGCACTGGCTGGCGCGTTTCACCTCGCACCTTGGCCGCTTCCTGACCGGCATCGAGATCCACCCCGGGGCGACGATCGGCCGGCGCGTGTTCATCGACCACGGCATGGGCGTGGTCGTCGGCGAGACGGCCGAGATCGGCGACGACTGCACGATCTACCAAGGCGTGACGCTGGGCGGCACCTCGCTGGCGAAGGGCGCGAAGCGGCACCCGACACTCGGCCGCGGCGTGATCGTGGGTGCGAATTCCCAGGTGCTCGGAGGCTTCACGGTCGGCGACGGCGCGCGTGTCGGCTCGAACGCTGTCGTGTTGAAGGAAGTGCCGCCGGGTGCAACCGCGGTGGGCAACCCGGCGCGCGTGCTGCACAAGGAAGCCGACGCGGTGCGAGAAGCGGCCGCGGCCAAGATGGGCTTCTCGGCCTACGGCATCACGCAGGGCGATGACCCGTTGGCGCATGCCATGAAGGGCCTGATCGACAACGCCTCGGGACACGAGCACCAAATCGCGTTGCTCTGGCAAGCGATCGAGAAGCTGTCGTCGCGCTCGCGCGAATTGCCGACGCCCGATTGCGTTCCGCACGACGCGAAGACAACCGAGAACTTCGACGCCGAGCGCTTCACGCAGCTGATGAAGTAGCCGGGCGGCGCCGCGTCAGAGCAGCAACAACAGCGGCAGGAGCAAGCCCAGGCCGGTCCAGTCGCGGGGCACGTCGATCACCAGTGTCGCGCTGTACGGGCTGACGAAACCATCGGGCTCGATGCTGCGGTAGCGGAAGTAATAGCGGCCGCCGCTCGTGGGTGTCGGCAGGTTCCATTCGGCGCTGCTCAGCTCTTCCTTCGCGACGATCTGACTGAACTGTGCATCGCGCGCCAACTCGACCTGCTGCCGGTCCTCGGGACGGCCGCTGAACGTGAATGCGAGGCCTTTGCCATCGGCGGACAGGCCGCCCTTCGGCGCCTCGGGCAGAGGCCGTAGTTCGAAAGATTGCGGGTCGCCGAAGGGGCCATGGTCGCCGTCGGGGCGCACGCTGGCCACGCGCCAGTGGTAGGTGCCGGGGGTGGCGATGTCGACGCGCAGGGCCGCCGCCTCGAGGTTGTCCTGATCGCGCAGGAGGCGGGTAAATGCCACGTCTTCGGCCACCTGTACGCGAGCGCGGGTAGCCTCCGCGTTCTGCGCCCAGGCGAACTCGACTGCGCCGATCGCCTGCTTCGCGTTCGCGCGCGGCGCGCGGTACGCCGGCGGTTCGGGGCGCGCCTTCAGCAAGAAGGGCTTGACCGCGTCGAAGCCTTCGATGCCTTTGGGATCGATGCGCCGTGCGCGAACGAACCAGGCCGCGTCGTCGAGGCCGGGGATGCGCACCTCGGTTCCTGCCGCGATGCGCTGGTCGCTGACGATGCGTTCGAAGCCCGCGTCGGCGGCGACCTGTACGCGCAGCGCCGTGGTCGGGTCAGGCACGGCGAAACGCACCACAGGTCGCTCGAAAAGCGCAGGCAGCGCGGCGAGTTCGGGCGCGGGTAGCAACGGCACGGCCGTCGCGACCTGGGTGCTCGTGTCGGCGGCCGCGCCGAAGCCGGAGCGCAGCGAGGCGCCGCTCGCGACGCTGGCGATGTCGAAACGCACCTCACCCTCGAGCACCTCGCCGTGCGTGAGCGCGCCGGGGTCGCCCTCGAGGCCGACACGGTAGTGCGTGCCGCGCACGCCGACCACCGCGGTCGGGGTCACGACCTCGAGCGGCTTGGCGCGCAGCACCTTGGTCGCGAATACCTCGACCGAGCCGCGCAGCACGCGCAGCGTGCCGGCGAACCATTGGCTGGGCGCGTTCGCGGCGGCCGCCGCTTCGGTCGTCGCGGCGGCATTCGCGGGCAGGCGACCACCGTATGTGCGACTCGCAGCCACCTGCGTAAGGCTCGACGGCGGCAGGCTGACGCGCGAGCCATCGGCCAGCGCAAGCACGGCCGAGGCGGCTGGCCCGGTTTGCACGGATTGGCCTTCGCCGACCGTGGTGCCGATGGTCGCTGGCGTATCGCCGACACGCACATCGCCGCTCACCCCGACGAGCTTGGCATCGACCATGTCACCGCGCAGCAATCGCACGGGGATGAGAAGCCGCTGACCCGGACGGATACGGTTCTCGTTGCGCAGCTTGTTGAGCTTCGCGACCTCGCGCCAGGCGGTCGGCGAGGTCAGCACACTGCTCGACAGGCCGATCAGCGTGTCAGCGCGGACCACGATGAACTCGATCATCTTGTCGTCGGCATGCGCGGCCGTCGCCATCGCCGCTACGAACCCCGCAGCCAGCAGCGCGCGCCCGATGGCGCGATGCAGATGGCGCATCGGCATGCTGTGTCGATCAGGCGGCCGGCGCCGGGCGTTGCGCCGACTTCGGCCGGAAGGCCTGGCAAACCGACGGATCGGTTTCGATGTACGGCCCACCGATCAGGTCGACACAGTAAGGCACCGCCGCGAAGATGCCGTGCACCGGCGAGCGCGCCGAATCGCCACCAGCGACCAGCCCGCCGAGCGTCTCGGCAATCGCCTTCGGTTGCCCTGGCAGGTTGATCAGCAGTGCCTTGCCGCGGATCACCGCCACCTGGCGCGACAGGATCGCGGTCGGCACGAAAGCGAGGCTGATCTGGCGCATCTGCTCGCCGAAGCCGGGCATTACCTTGTCGGCGATGGCAAGGGTAGCCTCTGGCGTCACGTCGCGCAGCGCCGGGCCCGTGCCGCCGGTGGTGAGCACGAGGTCGCAGCGCTGTGCGTCGACGAGGTCGATCAGGGCGGCGCTGATGGCGGCCTGCTCGTCGGCGATCAACCGCGTTTCCCATTGGATCGGATTGCGCAGCGCCGAATCCAGCCAAGAGCGCAGCGCGGGGATGCCCTTGTCCTCGTAGACGCCGGCCGTGGCCCGGTCGCTCACGGAGACCAGGCCGATGCGAACCGATTCGTAGGTACTCATTCCGACGGGTGCTCCTTGATGAACTGGAACAGCTCCCGGAACGCGCGCCCGCTGCGCTTCTCGGGAACCAGCGCCTGATCCTTTCGGGCCGCGCGGATCAGGCTGCGCAGTTGTTGCGCATCGGTGCCCGGCTGTTCGGTGATCCAGCGCGTGGCCGCGTCGTCGTCGGCAAGCAGCTCGGCGCGCCAGCGCTCGGCCTGGTGCAGCGCGAGCGAATCCTTCGCGCGGCCGAGCTGCATGTCGGTCACCGCTTGGCGGATCGGCTCGACCTCGTGTTTGCGCATCAGCTTGCCGATGTACTGCATCTGGCGGCGCTTGCCCTCGAAGGACTTGGTCTTCTTGAACTGGCGGATCGCGTCGAGCAGCTCTTCGGCGATGGCCAGGCCATCGATGCGCGCATCCGGCAGCGCGACCACCGCTTCGCCGAGTTCCTGCAGCTCGTGCGAGGCCTGCTTCATGCGCGTCTTGCTCGGTCGGTCGTCGAACGAGAACACCGGCGCCGGCTTGGGCTCGGGCACGGCGGAGTCCTCTTCGGGGAGGTCGGGCAGGGCGTTCATCGAGGCGTCAAGTTGCAGGGGCGAGGCTGGTCGGGCAGTGCGAGGGGCTCGGTATCATAGTCGCGCATTCGCGCCCCGCCACCCGGCGGGACGCCCCTCACCGGTCACTCCCCACCCATGTCTTCTTCTCAACCCTCGGCGACACCCCTTTCCGGCTTTGCCTACGCGCCTGCCCAGTTCCGGCAACATGTGGAGGACGCTCTGGCCCTCGCGCGTTCGATCGGCGCGAGCGATGCGGCGGTCGAGGTCTCGGAAGGTGTCGGGTTGTCGGTTTCGATCCGCAAGGGCGAAACCGAGAACGTCGAACGCAACCGCGACAAGTCGATGGGCATCACGGTCTACATCGGCCAGCGGCGCGGCAACGCGAGCACGTCCGACTTCTCGCGTGCCGCACTCGAGCAGACGGTGCGCGCGGCGCACGACATCGCCCGCTTCACCGCCGAGGATTCGGCCGCTGGGCTGCCCGACGCACAAGACATCGCGACCGGTGCCGCCGCCGAGCGCGACCTCGATCTGTTCCACCCCTGGGCCGTCGACGCCGAGCACGCGATGCAGATCGCGCTGAAGTGCGAAGCCGCGGCTTTCGCGGTCGACAAGCGCATCACCAACTCCGAAGGCGCGGGCGTCTCGGCTCAGCAATCGCATTTCTTCGCCGGCAACAGCCGAGGCTTTCGCGGCGGTTACGCGAGCTCGCGGCACTCGCTGTCGGTCGCACCGATCGCATCGCTGCCCGGCCGGCGCGGCGATGACATGCAGCGCGATGCCTGGTACACCTCGATGCGCTCGTCCGACGAACTGGCCTCGCCGGAGGCGGTGGGTCGCTACGCGGCGCAGCGCGCGCTGTCGCGGCTGAAGTCGCGCAAGATCAAGACCTGCGAGGTGCCGGTGCTGTTCGAATCCTCGCTCGCGGCCGGCCTGCTCGGCGCGTATGTGCAGGCGACCAGTGGCGGTGCGCTGTACCGCAAGTCGACATTCCTGCTCGACAGCCTGGGCAAGACCGTGCTGCCCGAGCACATCGACATCGTCGAAGACCCGCACCTCCTGCGCGGCAAGGGCAGCGCGCCGTTCGACGACGAAGGCGTGCTGACGAAAGCACGCGACGTGCTGAAAGCGGGCGAGGTGCAGGGCTACTTCCTGTCGACCTATTCGGGTCGCAAGCTCGGCATGCGCACCACCGGCCACGCCGGCGGCTCGCAGAACCTGACGCTCACCAGCCGATTGACACAACCCGGCGACGACCTGCCGGCGATGCTGAAGAAGCTCGGCCGCGGTCTGTTCGTGATCGAGCTGATGGGGCAGGGTGTGAACTACGTGACCGGCGACTACTCGCGCGGCGCGGCCGGCTTCTGGGTCGAGAACGGACAGATCCAGTACCCGGTCCACGAGATCACGATCGCCGGCAACTTGAAGGCCATGTTCAAGGGCATCCAGGCGGTGGGTGCCGACACCTACACGATGGGCAGCAAGACGATCGGCTCGGTGCTGATCGACCGGCTCAAGATCGCCGGCCTGTGAGCCTCAGCCGCCCGTGACGGCGCGGTAGAGCTTGCCCGAGCGCGTGCCGGTGCGACAAAACGCCAACATCGGCTTCGGCATTTCGGCCAGCAGTGCGGCGAAACGGGCGATGTCGGCGGGTGTCTGTACGGTCGGGAGCACCGGCAGCCAGGCGTACTGCAATCCCGCCGCCTTCGCGGCGGCTTCGATCACCGCGCTCGTTGGCTGATCGGGCCCGCCTTCGTAGTCTGGCCGATTGTTGACGATGCTCTTGAAGCCGTTTTGCGCCGCCCAGGTCATCGCGTCGGTATCGAGCTGCGGGGCGACGCACACGTCCGTGCTCAGTTGCTGAATTTGCGGCGTGCTCACGGTGCGAGCGCCTTCTTGACGGCTGCAGACACGAGGGCCATGTCGGCCTTGCCGGCGAGCTTTGCCTTCACCGCGCCCATCACCTTGCCCATGTCACCCGGGCCTTTGGCGCCCAGTTCGGCGACGATGGCATCGACCTCGACGCTGACCGCGTCGGCGTCCATGCGCTGCGGCAGATAGCCTTCGAGCACGCCCAGCTCCGCCGCCTCTTTCTCGACCAGATCGGGCCGGTTGCCGGCGGTGAACTGTGCGATCGAATCCTTGCGCTGCTTGACGAGCTTGTCGACGATCGAGATCACGGCCGCGTCGTCGAGAACGACGCGCTCGTCGACTTCGCGCTGCTTGCAGGCCGCGAGCAGGCCGCGGATGGTCAAGAGCCGGGGCGCGTCCTTCGCGCGCATGGCTGCTTTCATGTCTTCGGTGATCCGGTCTTTGAGGGTCATGACAACTCCAGTCGGCACAAACGAGAAAGCCCGCGATGCGCGGGCTCTCCGGGGGGCGATGACGGGGCTCTGGGCTTCCGTCTACCGCGACACTAAAACCGCGTCAGAACAACTTCTTCGGAAGCTGCATGCTGCGAACGCGCTTGAAGTGGCGCTTCACGGCGGCTGCCTTCTTGCGCTTGCGCTCGGCGGTGGGCTTCTCGTAGAACTCACGGGCACGCAGGTCGGTCAGCAGGCCGAGCTTCTCGATGGTGCGCTTGAAGCGGCGCAGGGCCACGTCGAATGGCTCGTTTTCTTTGACGCGAATCGTAGTCATGTAAAAGGTTGATCCTGAATTGAATGCGCTCGGTGTCGGCGAGAACCTGTGGAACCGAAAGGGTCCGGACCTCCGTGTCCCCTGATTTCTCGCCGATCGCAACGCGGGGTTTTGCCAGCAAAGACTGTCGATTATAGCCCGGGCTGTCATCAGCCGCAATCTGCGCTGCTCAGGCAGCCTTGTGTGGCGAACCGGCGGCGAAGTAGGCCTTGATCGCCTGGGTGACGCGCTCCCGGCTGTGTCGGCGGCGCTCCAGCAGCCCGACCGAGCGGCCCACGTCGACGCCCGGCAGCGGCACGATGCGCAGGGCCCGGTCGCGCACCCAGTCGAAATTCGCCAGCCGCGGCACGATCGAGATGCCGAAGCCCTGTCGAACCAGGGCGACGATCGCTTCCAGCGAATTCAGCTCCATGCGCGTGTTGACCTCCGCGCCGCACTGCGCAAGTGCCTTGTCGACCAGGTGCCCGGTCCAGGTCTGGCGGTCGAAGCGCAGGAACGGGCATCCTGCGGGCATGCCGGATGCACACTCCGGCAACGCGAAATGTGGCTTGGTGGGCACGATCAATACCATCGGCTCGGTGTACAGGGCCGTCCAGACCAGGCTCGAGGGCAGGCGCATCGGCGGCTGCGTAACGACCGCGGCGTCGAGCTCGCCGCGATCGACCCTGGCCGCGAAGTCGGCCGACTGGCCGGCGAACAGGGTCACGTCCAGATCGGGGTGCTCGCGGGTCAGTGCCCACAGGCTGTCGGCGAACGCGCCCATCAGTGCCGACACCAACGCGCCCATCACGACGCTGCCGCTCAGCGGATCGCCGCGCTCGCCGGCGGCCAGGGCTTCGTAGCGCGAGATCAGTTCCTTCACCGGCGCGACCATGCCTCGCCCCGCCGTGTTCAGCACGACCTTGCGGCCGCTGCGGTCGAACATCACTTTGTGCAACTCGTCTTCCAGCGCACGGATCTGCTGGCCGACCGCTGCGGCGGTCAGCCCGATCTCCTTGCCGGCGGCGGAGAAACTGCCAAGCCGGGCGACGGCAAGAAAGCTTTTCAGGGATCGAATCGACGACATCTCGGTAACTCTAAACAATTTTTATCGCTCGATAGAAGAATTATTCGCTTTTGCTTTCGTGACGACACCGCGATGATTCGCACCTGAACCACGGACGAGGTCACAGCGCACATGTCGACGATGCTCACGGTAAAGGTCTGGCGCGGCACCGCAGGTGGCGCCTTCACCCGCTACGAGGTGCCGCGGCAGGCGAGCCAGACGGTGCTCGATGTCGTCACTCACATCCAGCGCTACCTCGAGCCAACGCTCAGCTACCGCTTCGCCTGCCGTGTCGGCATGTGCGGCTCGTGCGCGATGACGGTCAACGGCAAGGCCTGCTGGACCTGCCGCACGCACGTCGCCAAGGTGGTCAAGGACGTCGCAGGCGACGTCGGCGAGCTGGAGATCGCGCCGCTCTCGAACCTGCCGGTGATCAAGGATCTGGCGACCGACATGAGTGCGTTCTTCGACAAATGGGCGCGCGCCAAGGGCCAGTTCAAGGGCACCGCGACGCGTGCGGACGACTTCGCGAAGGTCGCGCCGGCCTCGCCCGAGCGCGTGGCCGCGAACGCCGGCATCGAGTGCATCGGGTGCGGCGTGTGCTACGCCTCGTGCGATGTCGTCGGCTGGCGCCCCGACTACCTCGGCCCGGCGGCACTGAACCGCGCCTGGACGCTGGTGAACGACGTGCGCGACGTGCAGCAGCCCGAGCGGCTGCGCGCCGTCGCTGGCGACGCCGGCTGCCATGCGTGTCACACGCAGGGCTCGTGCACCGAGCGCTGCCCGAAGCAGCTCGCACCGACCTTGGCGATCGCCGGGCTGAAGCGCAAGGCTGCGAAGGCGGCGGTGCGAGGCGAGCTGTGAGCACGGCAGCCATCTCGCAGGCCAAGCGCTGGTACTGGCAGCGCGTCAGCGCGATGGTGCTGGCGCTGTGCGTGTTCGTGCACCTGGGCGTGCTGATCTACGCGGTGCGCGGCGGGTTGAGCGCCGCCGGCATCCTCGGCCGCACGCAGGGCAACTGGGCGTTCGGGGCGTTCTACGCGGTGTTCGTCGTTGCGTGCGCGGTGCACGTGCCGGTCGGCCTCGCGAACATCGCGACCGAGTGGTGGGGCCTGCGCGAGAGCGTGGCGCTGTGGCTCGCGCGCGCGTTCGGCGTGTTGCTGCTGGTGATGGGCTTGCGAGCGGTGTGGGCGGTGGTCGCATGATGCGTCGCAACGACCAGCGGGCGCGCGCGCATGCCGCTTATTGGGCCTTCCTGATGCACCGGCTCTCGGGCCTCGGACTCGCGCTGTTCCTGCCGATTCATTTCTGGGCGCTCGGCCAGGCGCTGCATGGTGCCGCGGCGCTCGACGGCTTTCTGCGCGCCACCGATCGACCGCTGTTCAAGTTCGCCGAATGGGGTCTGGTGGTGCTGCTGGCACTCCACATGACCGGCGGCGTGCGGCTGTTGATCATCGAGTTCGGCAGCGCCTCGAACCTGCGCAAAGACTGGATCGCCGGCTCGCTCGGTTTTGCCGCCGTCGCCGGCATGGCCTTCGCGCTCTCGCTTTTCGCCTGACCAAGAACGAAGGAGACAACGACATGACGACCATCAGCCGCCGCTCGACCCTCGCCTGCCTGCTCGCCTGCGGCGCGACCGTGCTCACCGCGGGCAAGAGCCTGCCCGCCACGGCGCAGGAGGCGTGGCCCAACAAGGCGGTGCGCCTGATCGTTCCGTTCGCCCCGGGCGGTTCGACCGACGTCGTCGCACGGTTGATGGGGCAGAAGCTGGCCGAGGTCTGGGGTCAGGCGGTCGTGATCGACAACCGCACCGGCGCCGGCGGCAACCTCGGCGCCGACATCGCGGCCAAATCGCCTCCCGACGGCTACACGCTGCTGTTCGCCACCGGCAGCATCACGATCAACCCGCAGCTCTACAAGAAGATGCCGTTCGACACGAAGAAGGATCTGGTGCCGATCACCAACGTCGCGAGCGGGCCGATGCTGGTCGTCGTGCCGGACGACTCACCGATCAAGAGCGTCAAGGAACTGATCGCGCTCGCGAAAGCCAAGCCCGGCACGGTGAACTTCGGCTCGGCCGGCGTGGGCAGCCAGGTGCACATGGCAGGCGAGAACTTCGCGAACGCGGCCGGCATCGACATCGTCCACGTGCCCTACAAAGGCGAGGCACCCGCCTACAACGACCTGATGGGCCACCAGACGCAGATGATGGTCGGCAACTTCGCCGCGGCGTCGGCACTGCTCGGCAAGGGTCGATTGCGCGCGCTGGCCGTTACCGGCAAGCAGCGCTCGTCGCAGTTGCCCGATGTGCCGACGGTCGCCGAGAGCGGCATCCCCGGCTTCGAGAACAGCGGCTGGTTCGGGCTGCTCGCACCGGCCGGCACGCCACCCGCCGTGCTCGCGAAGGTGCACGACGACGTGGTCAAGGTGCTGGCCAATACCGACGTCAAGGCACGCCTGTTCGTGCAGGGCATGACGCCGGTCGGAAACACGCCGGCCGAGTTCACGAAGGCGATGGATGCCGAATCTGTCTACTGGGCCACCGTGGTGAAGAACCGCAAGCTGTCGGCAAACTGAGGAACACGATGAAGATCGACCTGCAAGCGGTGGAAGACGCCGCCAAAGAGCTCTACATCCGCGCGCTGAAGGTGCTGCCGCCCGACATCAAGAGCGGGTTCGCCCGACTGCAATCGAGCGAGACCGGCGGCACCGCGAAGCAGGTGCTCGGCACGATGGTGACCAACATCACCGTTGCCGAGCGGACCGACAACCTGCTGTGCCAGGACACCGGCGTGCCGATCTACAACGTCTGGATCGGGCGCGAGGTCGAAGTCGACGGGTTCGCGCTCAAGCAGGCGATCACGCGCGGCTGCGAACGCGCGACGCGCGAGTACCCGCTGCGCAGTTCGGTCGTGCACCCGCTCACGCGCAAGAACAACCACACCTCCTGCGGCATCGAGGTGCCGGTGATCCATGTCGACTTCAGCGACTCGCCCGAGCTGCTGCAGATCGAGATGATCCCGAAGGGCAGCGGCTCCGAGAACAATTCCTTCCTGAAGATGGCGATCCCGGCCGAGGGCATCGATGCGATCAAGACCTTCGTGATCGACTGCGTGCTCGCGGCCGGCGGCAAGACCTGCCCGCCGACGATCGTGGGCGTCGGTCTCGGGGGCACCTCCGACCTCGCGGTCGCGCTGGCCAAGCGAGCGGCCACGCGCGAGCTCGGCACGCACTGCGCAGACGCCGACGGCGCGGCGCTCGAGGCCCAGCTTTCCGGTGCGGTGAACCAGCTCGGCGTCGGCCCGCAGGGCCTGGGCGGCGACTCGACCGCGTTCGCGGTGCACATCGAACTGGCCGCCACCCACATCACGATGAACCCGATCGCGGTCAACATGCAGTGCCATTCGGCGCGGCGTTCGCGCGCGAGCTTCACGCCGGCCGGCGTGAGCTACGGGTTCTGAGCGGAGCCTCTGCCATGGCACACCACAACCTCGAGATGCCGGTCACCGAAGCGCAGGTGCGCGCGCTGCGGGTCAACGACACGGTCACGCTGCAACGCACGCTCTACGGCATCCGCGACGCGACGCAGATCCACATGTTCGATCGCGGCCGAACCACACGGTTCGACCTGAGCGGCCACGCCGTGATCCATACCGCGCCGAATGTGAAGAAGGTCGACGCGAGCGATGCGTACCCGGCCGGCTACCAGCCGATCTGCATCGGCACGACCACCTCGGATCGCATGGAGCGATTCACGCGCCCGCTGATGACGCGCAACGGCGTGCGGTTGATCATCGGCAAGGGCGGCTTGCGCGCCGGCTCGGGCGCGGCGTTCAGCGAACTCGGCGGCGCCTACCTCGCGATCGTCGGCGGCACGGCGGCGCTGGAGACGACCTGGATCGAGCAGATCGAGGCGGTCGATCTCGACGACCTGAACCCGGAGTCGCTGTGGAAGTTCCGCATCCGCGACTTCGGGCCCTTGCTGGTGGGCATGGACAGCCACGGCGGCAGCCTCTACGACGTGGTTCGCGACAACGCGCAAGCGCGGCGCGCGCAGGTTCTCGCGAGCCTCGGAGTCAAGGCATGACGACGCAAATCAAGCGGCTGCAGACCGACATCCTGATCCTCGGCTCCGGCGGTGCCGGCCTGTTCGCGGCGCTGCACGCGCACCAGAACGCGCCCGAGCTGTCGATCACCGTCGCGGTCAAGGGCCTGCTGGGCAAGTGCGGCTGCACGCGCATGGTCCAGGGCGGCTACAACGTGGCGCTCGCGGCGGGCGATTCGGTCGAGCGGCATTTCATGGACACGATCGAGGGCAGCAAGTGGCTGTCGGACCAGGATCTCGCGTGGACGCTGGTCACCAAGGCGGTCGAGCGCGTGCACGAACTCGAGAACGAACTCGGCTGCTTCTTCGATCGCAACCCCGACGGCACCGTGCACCAGAAGGCATTCGCCGGGCAGACCTTCGACCGCACCGTGCACAAGGGCGACCTGACCGGCATCGAGATCATCAACCGCCTGTCGGAGCAGGTCTGGTCGCGCGGCATCGGGCGGCTCGAAGAGCACCGCGCGGTCGAGTTGATCAAATCAGCCGACGGCAGCGCGCTCGCCGGCGTGCTGATGATCGACATGCGCGACGGCGGCTTCGTGTTCGTGCAGGCCAAGGCCGTGCTGCTCGCGACCGGCGGCGGCCCGACCATGTACAAGTACCACACGCCGTCGGGCGACAAGACCTGCGACGGCCTGGCGATGGCGCTGCGCGCCGGCCTGCCGCTGCGCGACATGGAGATGGTGCAGTTTCACCCTACGGGGCTGCTCGCCGGCACCGGCACGCGCATGACCGGCACGGTGCTCGAAGAAGGCCTGCGCGGTGCGGGCGGCTACCTGCTCAACGGCGACAAGCAGCGCTTCATGGACCGCTACGACCCGCGGCTGGAGCGCGCCACGCGCGACATCGTCTCGCGCTCGATCTTCTCCGAGATGCGCGCGGGCCGCACCTCGCCGAACGGCGGCGTCTACATCCAGATGTCGCACCTCGGCGTCGCGAACGTGCGCAAGCAGTTCAAGGGAATGGTCGAGCGCTGCGAAGATTGCGGCTTCGACCTCGCCGGTGGCCTCGTCGAGGTCGTGCCGACCGCGCACTACATGATGGGCGGCGTGCAGTTCAGTGCCGATTGCAGCACCGCGCTGCACGGCTTGTTCGCGGCGGGTGAAGACACCGGCGGCGTGCACGGCGCGAACCGGCTCGGCGGCAACGGTGTCGCGAATTCCACGGTGTTCGGCGGCATCGCGGGCGATCGGATGGCGGCGTGGGTGCGCGTCGAAGGGAGCTGGCACGCGGCCGACGAGGCGGCGATCGCGGCCAGCGTGTTGTGGCACGAGGCACCGTTCGCGAACGCGCCCGGCAACATCGAGCCGATCCGCGAGGCGCTGTTCGACTGCATGTGGCAAGACGTGGGCATCCTGCGCACCGCCGAAGGCCTGCAGCGCGCCCTCACGAAGCTCGCCGATCTCGATCGCGAACTCTCGCGCATCGGCGTCGCCGACGGTGACCGCGCGTTCAACCTCAGCTGGCACGACTGGTTGAACCTGAAGAGCCTGATCGCGACGAGCCGCGTGATCGCCACCTCGGCGCTCGCCCGCGAGGACTCGCGCGGCGCGCACTTCCGCGAAGACCACCCGCAAACCGGCGAACTTGCGGGCTCGAGCTACATCGTCGTCACGCAGCACGGCGACGAGCTCGCGATCCGCCGCGAGCCGGTTCGGTTCACGCGCGTTGCGCCGGGGCAAACGATTCTGGTCGAAGAGAGCGCGTGAGCGCCGAACGCACGACAACGGCAGGAGACACGACATGCAGCACTTTCACCGCGTCCTCGCGGCCGCACTCGCCGCCACCGCGCTCGGCGCCGTCGCGCAGACGCGCGCCTACCCCGACCAGCCGATCACGCTGGTGATCCCGTTCAGCGCCGGTGGCGATGCCGACGTGGCGGCGCGCGCGCTCGCCATGTCGGCGCAGAAGACTTTCGGCCAGCCGCTCGTGCCCGTGAACCGCGCCGGCGCCAGCGGCGGTATCGGCTCAACCTCGGTACGCAACGCCAAGCCCGACGGCTACACGCTGCTGATCGCACGCGTCGGCTCGCAGGCCGTGCTGCCGGCCCTGCAGCCGACGGCGGGCTACAAATGGAACGACTTCAGTTTCCTCGGCCTGCTCGAGCTCAACCCGTACGTCTGCGTCACGCGGGCCGATTCGGCGATCCGTTCGCTGAAGGATCTCGCCGACGCGTTGAAGGCCCGACCCGGCAAGCTGAACTACAGCACTTCGGGCCCGGCGACGGTGCTCAACTTCGGCCCGCAGTTGCTGTTCGACGTGCTCAAGCTCGGCAAGGACGCGGCCGTTCAGATCGCCTACAAGGGTGGCAGCGATGCCGCGCTCGCGGTCTTGTCGGGCGATGTCGACTTCAGTTGCGGCAACCTGAGTTCGATGATGGGCAACATCCGCGGCGGCAAGTTGCGCGCGATCGTCACGACCACGCCCGAGCGCCTGAAGGATCTTCCCGAGGTGCAGACCGCGCGCGAGGCCGGCTACCCGCAACTGGAGGCGATCGTCGGCTGGAGCGCGCTGTACGGGCCGCCGGGCATGAGCAAGGAGTTGGTCGACCGCTGGGTCGCTGCGCTCGCGGCCGCCGCGAAGGACCCGCAGTGGATTTCGGCGACCGAGAAGGCCGGCAGCATCCCGCGCGTGCTCGGCCCGGCCGAGACCGCGAAATTCGCGGCCGAGCAGTACGCCGTGTACGAGCGGCTCGGTCGCCAGTTGCAGATCGAGTTGAAATAGAAAACAGGAAAGCGACAGATGAATAAAGCCCGCAAGTCACGTGGCGCAGATGCGCTGATCCGAGCGTTGGAGGCGGCCGGCACGCGCCGCATCTTCACGCTCTCCGGCAACCACATCATGCCGGTCTTCGACGCCGCGTTCGACTCGTCGATCGCGTTGATCCACACCCGTCATGAGGCGAGCACCGTGCACATGGCCGACGCCTACGCGCGCATCACCGGCGAGGTGGGCATCGCGCTCGTCACCGGCGGGCCGGGCCACGCGAACGCGGTCTCGGCGCTCTACACGGCGCAGATGGCCGAGTCGCCGGTCGTGCTGCTGTCGGGTCACGCGCCGAACGACCAGCTCGGGCAGGGCGCCTTCCAGGAAATGCAGCAAGCCGCGATGGCCGCGCCGGTGACCAAGGCCGCGTGGGCTTGCGCGAGCGTCGACGAGGTCGCGAGCGACATCGCGAAAGCCATCCGCCTCGCGCGCTCGGGCCGACCCGGGCCGGTGCACCTGAGCCTGCCGACCGATGTGCTCGAGGCCAACGCGTCGGCGCCCATCCCGGCTGCCGAGGCATTCGAGCCGGAGGCGATGCCGCTCGACGACGCCACCGCAGCCGATTTGATGCACCGCCTCGCGCAGGCGAAGCGGCCGATGATCCTGGCCGGTGCTTCGTGCATGACGCGACCGGGCCGGGCTTTGCTGGCGGCGCTGGAGGCCGCGAGCGGTGTCCCGGTGATCGGCATGGAGAGCCCGCGCGGCATCATCGACGCGAGCCTGGGTGCGTTCGCGCAGGTGCTTGCGCAATCCGACGTCATCCTGCTGTTGGGCAAGCGCGTCGACTTCACGCTGAAGTTCGGCAAGGCGCCGTTCCCGGCCGACGCGGCGGTGCACCAGATCGACGCCGAGCCGGCCGAGATCGAACGCACGCGCCGCGCGCTCGGCGCGCACCTGCAGGTCACGGCGCAAGCCGACGCGGCCTCGAGCCTGAAGGCGCTCGCGCGCCACGCGGCGCGGGCGTCTTCGGGCGAATGGCTCGCCGAAGTGCGCAGTGCGATCGCGTACCGGCCGGCGGCCTGGGACACGGCACGCTCGGAGATCACCGGCCGCCTGCACCCGGTGCAGATGCTGCGCCCGATGCAGGCGCTGCTCGACAGCCACCCCGAGGCCGTGCTGGTCTGCGACGGCGGCGAGATCGGGCAGTGGGCGATGGCCTGCCTTTCGGCGCCGCACCGCGTCAACAACGGTGTCGCCGGGTCGATCGGCGCGGGGCTGCCGTATGCGCTGGGCGCGCGCTGCGCCGTGCCCGCGGATGCGCCGGTCGTCGCGGTCATGGGCGACGGCACGATCGGCTTCCACATCGCCGAGTACGACACGGCAGTGCGCTACGGCCTCGGCTTCGTCTCGGTGATCGGCAACGACGCGCGCTGGAACGCCGAATATCAGATCCAGCTGCGCGACTACGGCGCCGAGCGCCTGCTCGGCTGCGAGCTGCGGCCGATGCGCTACGACGCCGTCGCGCAGGCCTTCGGCGCGCACGGCGAGCTCGTCACCGACGCGCAGGCCATGTTGGCGGCCGCGCAGCGCGCCCATGCGGGCGGCCTGCCGGCTTGCCTCAACGTGATGATCGAAGGCGTGCCGGCACCGCAGATCAAGCGTTGAACCGACTCGGCACGCGCGCTTGATCGATCTCCCGCTGACCACCTGGCTCGCCGCAGCGGCGATCGTCATGCTGGGCTACGTGGTCTACGGCTTGACCGGCTTCGGCTCGTCGATCGTCGCCGTGCCGCTGCTGGCACTGTTCTTCCCGTTGCGCTTCGCGGTGCCGATGATGCTGGTGTTCGACTTGCTGACCGGGCTGCTGCTCGGGCTGAAGAACCGGCGCGAGCTCAGCCGCGTCGAACTGACGCGGCTGTTGCCGATCGTCGCGGTCGGCATGGTGGCGGGCGTGACCTTGCTGGCCCACGCGCCCGAGCGCTGGCTGCTGGCGGGGCTCGGCACGATCGTCGTCGGGTACGCGCTCTGGAACCTCGCGAGCCGCGTCGCGCCGACGCCGATCTCGTCGCGCTGGGCCGTGCCGGCCGGCCTGGTCGGTGGCGTGTTTACCGCGCTCTACGGCACCGGCGGGCCGGTCTACACGATCTACCTCGCGCGCCGCCTGCCCGACAAGGTGCAGCTGCGCGCGACCATCGGCGTGCTGATCTTCTGCACCGCGCTGATCCGGCTCGTGCTGTTCACGGGCAGCGGGTTCTACGTGCAGGCCGGCCTGCTGCCGTTGGCGTTCGCGTTGCTGCCGTGTGCACTGGCCGGCTTTCTGGCGGGCAGCTGGCTGCATGCGCGGCTGCCGACAGCGCGCGCGGTGCAGGCGGTGTGGCTGCTGCTGTGCGTCAGTGGCACGAGCCTGCTCTTGCGCGCGATGGCGATGCGGTGATCAGCTCGGTTGCAGTGCGTTCGCGCAGGCCGCCGCGCTCGCCCACGCCCACTGGAAGTTGTAGCCGCCGAGCCAGCCGGTCACGTCGACCACTTCGCCGATGAAGTGCAGGCCGGGCGCGCGCTGGCTTTGCATCGTCTGCGAACTCAGCTCGCGCGTGTCGACACCGCCGGCGGTGACCTCGGCCTTGCGGTAGCCCTCGGTCGCTTGCGGCTTGAGTTCCCAGCGCTGCAGCCGCGCGGCGAGTTGCGCGAGGTCGCGGTCGCGCTGCTCGGGCAGCGTGCGCTCGGCGAGTTCGGGCATCGGCGCGAGCCAGGTTTCGGCGAGGCGTTTCGGGATCAGCTCGGCGAGCTCGTTCGCGAGTTTGCGGCGTGACGACTGCTTCGCTTTCAGCAGCTCCGCACCCAGGTCGCGACCGGGCGCCAGGTCGAGCCGGATCGGCGTGCCGGCGCGCCAGAAGCTGGAGATCTGCAGTACCGCCGGACCGCTCAGGCCGCGGTGGGTGAACAGCAGGTCTTCGAGGAACGACGTGCGGGCCTTGCCGTCGCCGGTTTCGATCGAGGCTTCGAGCGAGAGGCCCGACAGGTCGGCGAAGGAGCTCCAGCTCACCGGGTCGAAGGTGAGCGGCACGAGCGCCGGGCGGGTTTCGACGATCGCATGGCCGAACGCGCGTGCGATGCGGTAACCGAAGTCGGTCGCGCCGATTTTCGGAATCGACAAGCCGCCGGTCGCGATCACGAGCTGCTTCGCCGAGACCGCACCGCGATCGGTGTCGAGCTCGAAACCGGCCGCCGATTGCCGCACCGCTTGCACGCCGCACGGCTGCCAGCGCGTCACGCGGCCCTGCTCGCATTCGCGCAAAAGCATCGCGATGATCTCGTCGCTGCTCTCGTCGCAGAAGAGTTGGCCCTTGTGCTTTTCGTGCCACGCAATGCGGTGCCGCTGCACCAGCGCGACGAAATCGGCCGGCGCGTAGCGCGCCAGCGCCGAACGGCAGAAACGCGGGTTGGCCGAGAGAAAGTTGGCCGGTGTCGTGTCGCGGTTCGTGAAATTGCAGCGCCCGCCGCCGGAGATGCGGATCTTCTCGGCGACCTTGTCGGCGTGGTCGATCAGCAAGACTCGCAGACCGCGCTGGCCCGCGATGCCGGCGCAGTGCAGCCCGGCGGCACCGGCGCCGACGACGACAGCGTCAAACGCGTTCGTCAACGATCAAGACCGCCAAACGAAAGGGAAGGCCAGCTGCTTGAAGAAGCCGTTGGGCACGTAATCGCCGACCACGCCGTAGTGCTCGGGCCACTCGCGGTCGGACTTCACGGCAGTGCCGAACGCGTAGTCGATGAACGCAAAATGCGCGGCGTAGTTCTTGTCGATCGCGACATCGTCCTGCGAGTGGTGCCAGTGGTGGAAGTTGGGCGTCACGATCAGGTAGCGCAGCGGCCCGAGCCGAACGCTCACGTTGGCGTGGTTGAAGACCGCCTGGAAGCCGACGATGATGATGTAGGCATCGATCACCTCCTTGCTGAAGCCCAGCACGTAGATCGGCGCCAGCACCAGCGTGCGGGTGATGATCAGCTCGAGGATGTGCTGGCGCGAGCCGGCCAGCCAGTCCATGCTCTTGACGCTGTGGTGCACCGCATGCAGCCGCCACAGCACCGGTACCTCGTGGTAGCCACGGTGCGTGGCGTATTGCACCAGATCGGCCACGAGCACGATCAGGAAGAGTGCGACCCAGAAGTTCAGGTTCTGCACCCAGCCGCGGATGCCGTCTTGTGCGGCCCAGCCGAACAGCTTGTGCACCAGCAGGTTGGTCGCCAGCAGCACGAAGCCCACGATCATGTGGTTGACGATGAAGTGGTGGAAGTCGGTCTGCCACTCGGGGCGGAACACCGGCTGCTCCTTGCGCAGTGCGAACAGCTTCTCGATGAAGATGAAGATCAGCGTCGAGCCGAGCAGGTCGAGGATGAACCAGTCGAGGCCGATGTACGGCGTGTGGTCGGGGAAGTTGCTGTCGACCGGCACCTTGTGGCCGCCCAGCGCGAGCGAGAGGCCGATCAGCACGAAGGCGCCCAGCGCGAGCCAGCGCGCGCGGCCGCTGACGACGTTGTAGAGCGAGAGCCCGCCGGCGATCACCAGCGACCAGAACAGCAGCTGGCGCATCACGTCGACGTTGTACGACTGGCGCAGTTGCGGCGTGGTGAGGTACTGCGGCCAGTGGAAGGCGAGCACGCCGAGGAAGCACAGGATCGCGAGCGACAACGCGATCACGCCCGAGATCATCCCCTTGCCGGGGCGCAGCGCGCCGTGCGATTCGCTGAGCTTGTTCAGCTTGTCGAGTTCTGCTTTCAAGTGGCCCTCCCAGGCGCGGTGTGCCGCGGATTATGCGGCGCGAGAACGGCCGCCGGCTCTCACGCAGCGTGCTCGGCGGCACGTGTCTGCGACAGCTTGTGCACACCGTGCAGCACGTCACCGACGATCACGATCGCGGGGCTGCCGATGCGTTCGGCGCGCACCCTGGCCGCGAGCGTGTCGAGCGTGCAGAGCAGCTGGCGCTGCTGCGGCAGCGACGCGTGCTGCACCACCGCCGCCGGCGTGCCCGCCGGCAGGCCGTGCAACAGGCCCGACTGCACCGCGTCGATGCACGTCACCCCCATGTAGATCACCAGCGTCAGCCCTTGCGCCGCCGCGGCGGAAAGTGTTTGCCAATCGAGCGGCGCACCGTCGGTGCGGGCATGCGCGGTCACGAAGATCACGCCGTGCGCGTGCTCGCGGTGTGTCAGCGGCACGCCGAGTTGGGTGGCCGCGACCAGGCCCGAGGTGATGCCGTTGACGACCTCGACTGCGATACCTTGCGCGCGAAGCCGTTCGGCCTCTTCGCCGCCGCGGCCGAAGATGAACGGGTCGCCGCCCTTGAGGCGCACCACCGTTTCGCCGTTCAAGGCCTCGGCCGCCATCAGCTTGTCGATGAAGGCCTGCGGCGTGCTCTGGCAACCGCCGCGCTTGCCGACGTGCACGATGCGCGCGGTAGATGCCGCGAACGCCAGCACCTCGTCGCCGACCAGGTCGTCGACCAGCAGCAGGGTGGCTCGGCCGATCGCGCGCACGGCCTTGAGCGTGAGCAGTTCGGGGTCTCCCGGGCCCGCGCCGACCAGCGTCACGCTGCCCTTCATGCGATCTGCGCCTTGGGTGCGGTGTGGTCGATCGCCGCGAGCGCCGCCATCAGGCATTCGACCTGCTGCGTCAGCGGCGCCGGCGCAGGCTTCTCGCCGCTGACGACGGCCTGGATGTAGACGGCGGTCGTGGCCGCGTCGATGCCGCGCGGTAGCACGGGCAGCTCGGTCAGCACGCCTTCGTGGGCTGCGCGCGACAGGTCTGCGCGCGCCTGCCCGCCGATGATGACCTGGAGCTTGGGCGAGCGGCGCGGGTCGGCGACCGGTTCGCCTTCGGTGCCGCGCAGCAGCACCGCGTCGCCGCCGGTGTGCGCGAGAAACTCGGCCAGCATCGTCGCGTATTCCGGGTGCGTGTAGTTGACGACGCGCAAGCAGGGGTTGGTAGCGAAGGGTGCCAGCAGTTTGGCGATCGTGTGGCCGGAGTTGCGCAGGCCGACCACGCGACGCACCTGCAGCAGTCGCGCCAGCGGGGGGCACAGGTCGTCGGTGGCGATGAAGACCGGCTCGCGACGCATCCAGCCGTTTTCGATCTCTTCGGCGTTGGCCGCGAAAGGCAGGCCGAGGTCGCGAAAGATCTCGGCGGTGCAGACCCGGCCGACATCGAGCATCGGCCCGTGCACCAGCACCTGCGCACCTTCTTGCGCGAGCAGCAGCGCCAGCAGCGGTGTGAGGTTGGGCAGCTTGCGCGCACCGTTGTACGAGGGCAGCACGATGGTGGGGCGCGACGGCGCGATCTCGATGCAGCGCTCGTGGGTGGCGTGCAGAAAGCCTGCGAGCTCGGCGATCGATTCGCCCTTGATGCGCATCGCCAGCGCGAAGGCGCCGATCTCGAGGTCGGTGACGGTGCCGTCGAGAACCTGGCTCATCAGGTCGTGCGCCTGGGCTTCGTTGAGCGAGCGCGCGCCCTCCTTGCCTCGGCCGATTTCCTTGATGTAGCTCGCGATCGCCATTCTTGTCTCCCGCGGGGGCAGATCGCAATTTTCAGGCCCGGCGACCCCCGCGGCAACACGCGCTTGCACTGACGGCGTCGTGGGTATCGGAGCGGCTTCTAAGCAGCCTTCTGACGCAGCTGGATCATGCGCTTGAGTTCGGGGATGCAAGAGCCGCAGTTGGTTCCGCACTTGAGTTGGCCCTGGAGTTGCAGGAGCTGCGCATCCGGCGTGCCGGTGATGGCGGGCAGGGTGGCCTCGATCTGGCGTTCGCTCACATCGAAGCAACTGCAGACCTGCTTGCCGCGCGATGCGACCGCGACCGGCGCCTTCGCGCCGGGGATCAGCAGCAAGCGGCCGTACGCCTGCGCGGGCAATTCGTCCTGCAGCAACGGCTTCACCCAGGCCTCGGCGCTGATGTCGCCGGCGAGCAAGAAGCCTTCGAGGCGGGTGTCGCTGCCGCTCGCTTCCACACGCATGCTGCGGCGCTGGCCGCGGCGCTTGTCGGCATAGTGCAGTACGCCTTTCGCGCTCAGCCCGAGGATGCCTTCGATGCGCTGCAGCAGCGCTTCGTCGGCTGCCTCGTGCGAAGCCGCGCGGAACAGGACGCCGCTGCGCTCGCGCCCGAACGGCACGCAGGTGGCGAACGGAAAGGCTTGCATCACCGGCTTCAACTGCTCGCGGGCGCGCAGCGCGTCGTCACCGCTCAGCCACGCCACGCACAGCAGCTTCCAGGGCAGCTCGGCCTTCAGGATCTTCACGGCGGCGTGCTTCAGTTCGGGTTGCTTCGAACTGGGGCAATAGGCCGGAGAGGTCAGTGCGTTGACGCCGGCGGCGCGCTGGCCGGTCGAGGTGCTGCCGGAGAGGAACTCGTCGCCCCAGTGCATCGCGATGAAGGCCTGCGCCAGACCTTGCTGCGCGCTGGCACGCGCCGGCAGCACGATCGAGCCGCGCCGGGAGGTGACCTGCACCAGATCGCCGTCTTTGAGCGCGAGGCGCCGCATGTCCTGCCCGTGCATCTCGATCGCCGGTTCGGGCACGTGGCCGAACAGGCGGCCGATCGTGCCGGTGCGGCTCATGCCGTGCCACTGGTCACGCAGCCGCCCGGTGTTGAGCGAGTACGGGTAGCGCACGTCGCGCGGTTCGGCGAGCTTGACGTAGGGCGTGTCGACGAACTTCGCGCGGCCGTCGTCGGTCGGGTAGATGCCGTCTTCGTACAGCCGGGCGCGACCGATCGACTCGCCTTCGGGCAACGGCCATTGCTGCGCGCCGATCTCCAGCGCGGCATAGCTCAGGCCGGTGATGTCGAGATCGCGCCCGCGCGTCGTTTCGCGGTGTTCGTTCCAGACCCATTCGGGGCTCGGGTAGGCGAACCGAGTCTGGCCGCCGGGTTGCAGGCGCGCTTCGAGGCGACGTGCGAAGTCAGCAGCGATGCGCCAGTCGTCCCGCGCTTCGCCGACCGCGGGCATCGCGGGGCGCACCCGGCTGATGCGGCGCTCGCTGTTGGTGACCGTGCCGTCCTTCTCTCCCCAGGTCGAGGCAGGCAGCAACAGGTCGGCATAGGCGCAGGTCGCGGTCGTGGCGAACGCCTCCTGCACGACGACGAATTCGGCGACTTCGAGCGCACGCCGCACTGCCGACACATCGGGCATCGATTGCGCGGGGTTGGTGCAAGCGATCCAGAGCGCCTTGATCTCACCGTCGGCCACGGCCTCGAACATCTCGACTGCGGTCTTGCCCGGCTTCGACGGCACGTCCGCCACGTTCCAGAGCCGCGCCACCTCGGCGCGGTGTTCGGCATTGGACAGGTCACGGTGCGCGCTGAGCAGGTTAGCCAGGCCGCCGACCTCGCGCCCGCCCATCGCGTTGGGTTGGCCTGTGAGCGAGAACGGCCCGGCGCCCGGTTTGCCGATCTGGCCGGTTGCCAGGTGCAGGTTGATCAGCGCGGCGTTCTTCGCGGTGCCGCTGCTGCTCTGGTTCAGACCCTGGCAGTAGAGAGACAGCACCGGCTTGCGCGGCTCGTACGGCGTGTCGAGCCCCGCGAACCAGCGCGCGGCCTGGATCAGATCGGCCTCTGCGATGCCGCACAACTGCGCCACGTCTTTCGGCGTGAAGTCTCGCACCCGGGTCTTCAGCGCGTCGAAGCCGTTGGTGTGCGCGGCGATGTAGGCGGTGTCGAGCCAGCCTTCCCACAGCATCACGTGCAGCATGCCGTTGAACAGCGCAACGTCGGTGCCGGGCAGGATCTGCAGGAACAGGTCGGCAGCATCGGCCGTTTCGGTGCGGCGAGGGTCGACGACGATGGTGCGCAGCAACGGGTTCGCGCGCTTCGCGTCTTCGATGCGGCGGTACAGGATCGGGTGCGCGAACGCGGTATTCGAGCCGACGATGAACAGTGTTTCCGCCGAGTTCAGGTCGTCGTAGCAGGCCGGCGGGGCATCGGCACCGAGCGTCTGCTTGTAGCCGGCGACCGCACTGCTCATGCACAGCCGCGAGTTGGTATCGACGTTGTTGGTGCCGATCAGGCCCTTCGCCAACTTGTTGAAGACGTAGTAGTCCTCGGTCAGCAATTGGCCAGAGAGGTAGAAGCCGACGGCGTCGGGCCCGTGGGACTGGATGGTCGATGCAAAGCGGTCGACGGCGGTGTCGAGGGCGGTGTCCCAGTCGACGATCTTGCGCGGTTCATCCCGAGTCTTGCGCAGTTGCGGCGCGAGCAGGCGCGTCTGCATCGAGATCGTGCTGGTGGCGGTCAGGTGCAGCGTGCTGCCCTTCGTGCACAGCCGGCCGAAGTTGGCGGGGTGGTCGGGGTCGCCGCGCACGCCGGTGATCTGGTTGGCTTGCGTTTCGATGATCACGCCGCAGCCGACGCCGCAGTAGGGGCAGGTCGACTTCGTCTCTTGCTGTGCCGCGCTCATGTCTGCGTTCGACGATCGAGCGGCAAGGCCGGGGCGGACGGGCGCCCAGGCGCAGCGGCGGCGCCCTTCGCTTCGCTACGGGTTCCCTGCGCTTCTCGCTCCGCAGGGCGGCTGCGATGGCGCCGCACCGGCGCTGAACGCGCCGTCGCATGAAGCCTTCTCGCCGGTCCGCCGAGTACGGCCGGGCCAGCCGCGAGACGCGGCTTTCCCTCGCCAGGCACAAAGCCTGCGCAGGCAGGCCTTGAGTCCGGGCTCGGTCCCCGCTGCGCTGCGATGCTCGGCGCCGCCCATGCACCTGGGCACCCACCCGCCCGCGGCCATGCGCGCTCACCTCGTCCCGAAGAATCGAGAGACATCGCTAGGCAGCCGAAGGCACCTCGCGCAACGCGACGCTGTTCAGCTCCTCCAGATCCAAGTGCACCACGCCACTATCGACCTTCACCGCAAATCGCGGCGTGCAACCTTCGTCAGGAGACCGCGCACACCCGTCGTCCAACCCGATCGTCCAGTTGTGCAGCGGGCAGGCCACGCTCTCGCCGAAAACGATGCCCTGGCTCAGCGGGCCGCCCTTGTGAGGGCAGCTGTCGAGCAATGCGAACACCTTGTCCTCCGAATTGCGGAAGATCGCCACGTCGCCACCCAGCTTGCGCGGTAGGCGGCGTGCGCCCAGCAGGGGAATTTCGTCGACCTTGCAGATCGCTTTCCAGTCACTCATCAGATCACTCCCAGCGGTTCGAATTGCCGTGCATCGACGCCCGCCTTCTCGAATTCGAACCATGGGTCGGGTTCGCCGTCGAGTGAGAACAGCAGCTTGTCGTGCAGCGCACGTCGGCCGTCGGCGTCGTTCAGGATGCGCGTTTTCACGTGATCGAGGCCGACGCGGCTGATGTAGTGCACCGTGCGTTCGAGGTACCAGCCTTCTTCTCGGTAGAGCTGCAGGAACGCGCCCGAATACTCGATCACCTCCGCGGCCGTCTTCAGCTTGACGAGGAACTGCGCCACGTCGGTCTTGATGCCGCCGTTGCCGCCGACATAGATCTCCCAGCCCGAATCGACGCCGATCACGCCCACGTCCTTGATGCCCGACTCGGCGCAGTTGCGCGGGCAGCCGCTGACCGCGAGCTTGACCTTGTGCGGCGCGTACATGCGCCACAGGACGCGCTCGAGCTCGATGCCCAGGGCCGTGCTGTCTTGCGTGCCGAAGCGGCACCACTCGCTGCCCACGCAGGTCTTCACGGTGCGCAGCGTCTTGCCGTAGGCGTGGCCCGAGGGCATGGCCAGATCCTTCCAGACGGCCGGCAGGTCTTCCTTCTTCACGCCGAGAAGGTCGATGCGCTGACCGCCGGTGACCTTGACGGTCGGGATCGCGTACTTGTCGACCACGTCGGCGATGCGACGCAGCTCGCTCGAATTGGTCGTGCCGCCCCACATGCGCGGGACCACGCTGTAGGTGCCGTCTTTCTGGATGTTGGCGTGGCTGCGCTCGTTGATGAAGTGGCTTTGCGGGTCGTCCTTGGCCTCTTTCGGCCAGGTGCTGATCAGGTAGTAGTTGACGGCAGGGCGGCAGCTCGCGCAGCCGTTCGGCGTGCGCCAGGCCATCGAGCGATAGACCGCGTCGATGGTGAGATGGTGATCTTTGCGGATCGCCTCACGCACGTCCTGGTGGCTCGCATCGGTGCAGGCGCACATCGCTTTCTTGGTCGGCGCCTTCGAGTAGTCGCCGCCGGCGGTGAACATCAGCAACTGCTCGACCAGCCCGGTGCACGAGCCGCACGAGGCGCTCGCCTTGGTGTGCTTCTTCACCTCTTCGAGCGTGAACAGCCCCTTCTCCTTGATCGCCTTGCAGATCGCGCCCTTGCTGACGCCGTTGCAGCCGCACACTTCGTCGGTATCTGCCATCGTCGCCGCGTGGCTGTGGCCCTCGTGGCCGACATCGCCGATGTTGGATTCGCCGAACATCAGCTTGTCGCGGATGTCGCTGACCTTGCGGCCTTCGCGCAGCAGCTTGAAGTACCACGAGCCGTCGACCGTGTCGCCGTACATGCAGGCGCCGATCAGCTTGTCGTCCTTGATCACGAGTTTCTTGTAGACGCCGCCGTAGGGGTCGCTCATCACGATCTCTTCGCAGCCCTCGCCGCCGGTAAAGTTGCCGGCCGAGAACAGGTCGATGCCGGTCACCTTCAGCTTGGTCGACGTGAGCGAGCCCTGGTAGCGGCCGATCCCGAACTGCGCGAGGTGCGTCGCGCAGACCTTGCCCTGCTCGAACAGCGGCGCCACCAACCCGTACACCGTGCCGCGGTGGGCCGCGCACTCGCCGACCGAGTAGATGCGTGGGTCGGTGATGGTCTGCATCGTGTCGTCGACGACGATGCCGCTGCGGTTGTCCTTGCCGCAGTTCAGCCCGATCTTGATCGCCAGCGCGGTGTTCGGGCGGATGCCGGCGGCCATCACGACCAGGTCGGCGGGGATTTCGGCGCTGTCCTTGAACTGGACGGCCATCACGCGGCCATCCTTGTCGCCGATCAGGGCTTGCGTCTGCGCGCCCATCTTGAACGCGAGGCCGCGCGATTCGAGCGAGGTCTGCAGCAGCTTGCCGGCCACTTCGTCGAGCTGGCGCTCCATGAGCCAGGGCGCCAGATGCACCACGGTCACGCGCATGCCGCGCAGCATCAGGCCGTTCGCGGCCTCGAGGCCGAGCAGGCCACCGCCGACAACGACGGCGTGCTTGTACTTCGTCGCCGCCTCGATCATCGTGTTGGTGTCGTGGATGTCGCGGTAGGCGATCACGCCCTCGAGATCCTTGCCCGGCATCGGCGGGATGAACGGGTTCGAGCCGGTGCAGATCAGCAGACGGTCGTACTCGGCTTCGGTGCCGTCTTCCGCCTTGACGACGCGGTTGCGGCGGTCGATGTCGACGACCTTCTTGCCCAGATGCAGCGTGATGCCGTTCTCGGTGTACCAGCCGAGCGGGTTCAGCACGATCTCGTCCAGCGTCTGCTCGCCGGCCAGCACAGGGCTCAGGAGGATGCGGTTGTAGTTCGGGTGCGGCTCGGCACCGAAGACGGTGATGTCGTACAGATCGGGAGCGATCTTGATCAACTCCTCGAGCGTGCGCACGCCAGCCATCCCGTTGCCAACCATCACGAGCTTCATCTTTTTCATCGCGCGTTCTCCTGCCGCGCGTTCGCGGCGACGCTGCTCCATCAGCAAACAAGGTGCCAGCTGCAGCATGGTGCGTGCCGCACCGGTCCCTTGCAGGAAACTTGCATGGCTCGCGCGATTCACTTCGCGCAGCGCACAGAATCGTGCGCGATGGCACCAACACACAACATGAGCTTCGAAGTCGACATTGGGCAGCTCAGTCAGCGCGGCCCGCGCGCACTGAACGAGGACTTCGCGGCGTTCCGGCGGCCCGCGCCCGGCGAAGATTCGCGCGGGCTGATCGCGGCGGTGGCGGATGGCGTTTCAGCCGGTGGTGGCGGTCGCATGGCGGCGCAGACCAGCGTGCTGAGTCTCGTCGAGGACTACTTCGCGGCACCCGAAACCTGGGACACCACCGTCGTGCTCGACCGCGTGATCTCGGCGCACAACAGCTGGCTCGTCGCGCACAACCGCCGCACCGGCGCGTCGGCGATGACGACGCTGACCTCGCTGGTCTTGCGTGGCCAGAGCTGGACGCTCGCCCACGTCGGCGACACGCGAGCCTACCTTCTGCGCGCTGGGGAGTGGCGCCGCCTGACACAGGACCACGCCTTCGACCACCCGGACCTGCGCAGTCGCCTGACCCGCGCCGTCGGGCTCGACGACGCGGTGCATCTCGACTACCTCCAGGGGGATCTGCAACTCGGCGACGTGTTCCTCCTGGTCTCCGACGGCGTTCATGGCGCGCTGAAGGAAGCGCGGTTGTTCGAACTGGCCGGGCAGGTCGACGCGCAGGCAGCCGCGGAGGCGGTCGTGCAGGCCGCGCTCGGCGCCGGCGCGGCCGACAACGCCACCGCGCTGGTGCTGCGCGTGCAGGGGCTGACGCGCCTGCAACTCGCCGACACGTCAGCGCTGGCTCGCCGCTTGCCGGTGCCCAGGCTCCTGAAGCTCGGCGACTCGATCGACGGTCTGCTCGTCACCGCGCGCGTCGCCGACACCGGCGTGCACCTGCTGTACCAGGTGCGCGAGCCCGTCTCCGGCGCGCTGAAGGCACTGAAGACGCTGCATCCCTCGCGCGCGAACGACCCGCAGGAGCGCGCGATGCTCGCGCACGAGGGATGGTTGAGCGAGCGCGTCACCGAGCACGCGCAGGACGGCTTCGTGCGGCTGACCCGGCGCAGCGAATCGACCGAGTTCTACCTGCTCTACGACTGGCACGCGGGCCGCACGCTCGACCGCATTTTCGCGGCCCGCGAACCTCGTGGCCTGCCGCTCGAATCGGTGATCGGCTGGGGCCTGGCCGCGGCACGCGCGCTCGGCCGGCTGCACCGGCTCGGCATCGTGCATCGCGATGTGAAGCCGGCGAACCTGCACCTCGGCGACGACGGGCGGCTGCGCCTGCTCGATCTCGGCGTCGCGCTCTCGGGCAGCGAGCCGGCCGAGCAGCGCGATCTGCACGCCGGTACACCGAGCTACATGAGCCCGGCGCTCTGGGACAACGCGCCCGCGAGCGCGCGCTCGGATCTGTTCGCACTCGGCGTCACGCTGTACCAGCTGTTGACCGGGCACCTGCCGTACGGCGAGATCGAGCCCTACCAGCAGCAGCGCTACCGGCGCGATCCGAAGCCGCCGTCGCGGTTGCGCCCCGACGTGCCGATCTGGCTCGACCACATCGTGCTGAAGGCGGTCGCGCGCGATCCGACGCAGGGCTTCGAAACGGCGGAGGAACTGGTGCTGGCCCTGGAACGAGGCGCCTCGCGCCCGCTGGCGGCGCCGCCAGCTTCGCCACTCGCCGCGCGCGACCCGCTCGCGCTCTGGAAAATCGCGTGCGGCGTCTCGCTGTTGCTGAATGCGTTGCTGATGTTCTGGCTGTTGTTCCTGCCGCGCTGAGCGGTTACGGGCGGCCCGTCTGCAGGCGCAGACCGGCATCGGCGTTGTCCGGTACTGCCGATGTGCCGTTGCTGCGGGCGCGACCGCCCTTCTCGGCCCAGGTGCGCGTCCAGCGGATTTGCACCGTGCGCAGCATCACCAGCATCGCGGCGGCCAGCACGGCGAACGCGACGAATCCCCACAAGTAGGTGCCGGCGAGTTGCTTCGATTGCCCCATCGCGTTCGGGATGAAGCCGCCGCCAAGCGCGCCGATCTCGCCGATCATCGAACCTGCGACCGCGGTGGTCAGCGGCCAGCGCAAGGGCACGAGCTGGAACAGCGCGCCGTTGCCGGCGCCGAGCATCGCGAAGCACAGCATGAACAGCAGGGTGGTGATCGTCAGAGACTGGCCGGCCAGCCCGCACAAGACCAGCGAGGCGCACACGCCGATCAGCACGATGCTGAGCGTGTTGATGCCGCCGATCCGGTCGGAGACGTAGCCGCCGACCACGCGCACCGCCGAGCCCATCAGCGTGGCCAGCATGGTCAGCTGGCCGGCCTCGATCTTGGTGACCTTGAACTGGTCGTAGAAGTAGGTCGGCAGAAAGCTGGCCAGCCCGATGAAGCCACCGAAGGTGATCACATAGATCAGGCTGAAGGCCCAACCGTCCTTCTCGAACAGGCAGGCGATGTGCTGGCGAAAGGTCTGGTGTTCCTCGCGGTCCGGCGGCTCCTTCGCTGCGAACCACATCACCAGCATCGGCAAGACCATCGTCAGTGCAGCCAGGCCGTAGACCGTGGTCCAGCCGTACTTCACCGCCAGCGGCGGCGCGAACAGCACCGCCAGCACCGTGCCCGAGTTGCCGGCCCCGGCAATGCCCATCGCGAGGCCCTTGTACTTCGGCGGAAACCAGCCTGAGCCCAGTGACAGCGCCACGCCGAAGCTGCCGCCGGCGATGCCCAGCAGCACCCCCATCGCAAGCACCTGGTTGTGCGTGTCGACGAAGCCGTAGCCGTAGAGCAGAGCGACGATGATCAAGCCCATCTCGACCATCGCCGCGTTCTTGCGCCCGATGTACTGCGACAGCACGCCGAGCGGAAACCGCATCAGTGCGCCGGCGATGATCGGCACCGACACCATGAAACCCTTCTGCGCGGCATCGAGGTGGAAGGCCTCGCTGATGAACGGCGCCATCGCGCCGTTGAGTACCCAGATCGCAAAGGTGAAATCGAAATACAGGAAAGAGGCGAACAGCGTCGGTGCGTGTCCCGCTTTCAAAAAGGTTTTGAATCCCGCCACCTTGGGCTCCTTCGGCTTGTCGGGCCCCCCGGTCTTCGGGAAGCGAGGCCAGGACAAATGCGAATCCCGTGCCAAAGCGCGACGGGCGAACCACACAGGTGTGCAAAAGTTCGAATCGGGCCGTGTTACGGTGCGCCGCACGGACATCGAGAACCGGGGCGACAGGGCGGTGAAGCTATGATCAAGTTAGGGGGTCGGATGGCGGATTCGCCCCGGCTCCGCTTGCCATCGGCGGCCCCACGGATCAAGATGTAACGGCAGTCCGCGCCGGGGTAACGCCATTCTCCGAGGATACGATTTGATGAACGAGACGACGCCGGCTCTGTCGCAGGACCGTACCGAGATGGTGCGCTCGCTGGCGCGCACGCTCGATGTCGAACCCGCAGGCCTTGCGGCGGTGCTGCTCGAGATGCTGGACCGGGTCGACGTGCTGCTGGCAATCAAGGAAGTGGCCACCGGTCGCTACTTGCATGTCAACACCGCGATGGCCGAGTTGTTCGGCCAAAGCCTTGCCGGGATGTTGTCCACTACCGATGCCGACCTGATGGAGCCGGCCCAGGCGACCGCGATGCGCGCCGCCGAGCAGACCGCGCTCGCGCATGCGGCGCCGGCGCTGAGCGAGCACCGCATCGAACGCGAAGGCCGCAAGCGCGAGTTCAGCGTGACGCGCATGGCGCTGCCCGCGGTCGACGGCGTCTCGCCGCGCAAGGTTTTGTGCGTGTGGGTCGATCAGACTGCGGCGCATCTGCGAGAGCAGCAATTGCAGCAGGCCCTGGCCCAACTCGAGCAACAGCAACTCGCCGCCGAGACGCTGCGCCGCGAAACGCAGGACCAGACCCTGCGCGACACCGCCACCGGCCTTTATCAGCGCCTGCCGTTCGACGACCAATTGCGGCGCGAGGTCGATCTCTCTTCGCGTGAGCACCGCGAGTTCGCACTGGTGTCGATCGCGCTCGATCCGCTCAACGACGCCGTCAAGTCGGCCGGCGGCGCGGCACGCACGCGCGTGCTCGAGGCGCTCGGCCGCCTTTTGCGAAGCAACACCCGTGCGATGGATGCCTCTTGCCGACTCGACGAAGACCGTTTCGCCGTGCTGCTATCGGGCGTGGGACTCGCGACCGCGCATTCGCGCATGGAAGGCCTGCGGCGCCAGTGCGCCACCCAGATCGTCGTGCTCGAGGGGCGCGACCTGGGATTCACCGTTTCGATGGGCGTGGCGAGTTTCCCGCACACCGCGCACAGCGAGTCCGATCTGATGCAGGCCGCCGACAAGGCGCTGCGTGAGGCACAGAAGCGCGGCGGCAATCACGTCGCGCTCGCCAGTATTCGTTTCGAACTCGGCGCGACCTGAGCGCCGCGGACCTGGGCTGCCGGTCAGGTCGCTTTCCGGAGCAGCGCCAGCACGCCCTGCCACTCGTCGGCCGTGACCGGCGTGATCGACAGCCGGTTGCCGCGTTCGAGCACGCGCATCGTTGCCAGCGATGGCGCTTCGCGCATTGCCGCCAGCGATAGCAGAGGCGTCTTGCGCACCAGCTTCACGTCGACGAGCGACCAGCGCGGCGCATCGGGTTTGGACTTCGGGTCGGCGTAGTGACTTTTTGGATCGAACTGGGTCGGATCGGGATACGCGGCGCTTGCGACCTCGGCCAGACCGGCGATGCCCGGTTGCGGGCAGGACGAGTGATAGAACAGCACGCCGTCGCCGACCTGCATTTCGTCGCGCATGAAGTTGCGTGCCTGGTAGTTGCGCACGCCGACCCACGGGACGGTCTGCGACGGCGCATTCGCCAAGTCGTCGATCGAGCACTCTGAGGGCTCGCTCTTCATCAACCAGTAGCGCATGGCGGGATGCAAGAAGGAGAAGAAAGGTGTCCGCCGCAAACCGTGAGCCGCATTCCTGAACCAGGAGTTCAGGTGGGCGAGGTCAGCCCGACTTCGGGTTCATCTGACGCGAGACGATCACACCAGCCGGGCGATGTTCCAAGCCCTTGCTCAAAGAGCATTGGTCCAAGGAAATATAAAACTCACGCGGATGCGACGGACGAAATCATTCTACGGCGCATGCGTGACCAATGCGTGGCGATCAGAGCAATTGCCCGTCGGCTCCCAAGGCTTGGTCGAGGCGTGCGATCAGGTGATCGATGTCGACTTCGCCGCTAGGTGATGGCGCGGCTGCCGCGCTGCGCGCGGGCGGCCGGCCCGCGAGCGCGTAGGCGAGGTTCAACGCCGCCAGTACCGCGATGCGCTCGCGTGCCTTGACCTTGCCGCCATCGCGGATCGCGCTCATCTCCTTGTCGACATTGCCGACCGCTTCGAGCAGCGCGATCTCGCCACCCTCGGGGCAGCCGAGCAGGTAGCTCTGGCCGAGAATCGTGACTTCCATCTGCTTCATGGCTTGATGCTTTCGTCGTCGCCTGCGCTCGGTGCCGCGACCGTGTCGGTGGGCAGCCGTTCGAGCAGTGCATCGATTCGGCTGCGCGCTGCATTCAGGCGCGAGCGCAGGTTGTCGCGTTCGTGCGTGACGGCTGTCACCTGCTGCTCGAGCAGCGCGTTGGTGCGCTGCAACTCGGCATGTCGCAAGAGCAGGCGCTCGACCCGGTCGGCGAGTTCTTCGATCTTCGACATGGCGCGTGGCAGATGGAGAGAAGCGATGCGCTGATTGTAAAGGTCGTGCTTCACTACAATGCGCGCTGTTGGTGCCCGTGCCGGCGTTCCGCTGGCACAGTTAAACGGGAAGCAGAAGGAAGTCACGGCCGCTCATTTGCGCGCCTGTGGCGACCGAATCTGCGCTGCCCCCGCAACGGTACGGCGGACGAATCGTGTCGACCCCGGTCGACCGGATTCCGCTCTTGCGCTCACACCACTGAAGGCCTCGTGCCCTCGGGAAGGTCGCAAGGGTTGCTCCGCCAGCCCGGATACCGGCCAACAAGCGGCGGCGCGTTCATCGAGCGTGCTGCCATTTCGCGAATGCCCGCGGGGAAGCGGGTCGTTCGCAACTTGTCAGAGCCTTTGTCCAACATGACCTTTCGTCCTTCGGCGCCGCGTGCGCCTTTCGCCGTGACCCGCGCTGTCACCGCCTGCTTCGCCGTGCTCGCCTCGGTGGCAGCGCCCGCCCATGCACAAACCCAGTTGACCCCGATCGTCGTGACGGGCAGCCGCGAACCGCAACCACTCGACCGCGTCACCGCCGATGTCGTCGTGATCGACGCGGAGACGATCCGCGCGAGCAGCGCCGATTCGATCGAAGACCTGCTGCGCCGCGAGGCCGGCGTGCAGGTCTCGCGCTCCGGTGGCCCCGGCCAGAACGCCAGCGCGTTCATCCGCGGCGCGGGTGCGAGCAACACCGTCGTGTTGATCGACGGCGTGCGCATCGGCTCGGCCACGCTCGGGCAGGCCGAGTTGGAATCGATCAGCCTCTCGCAGATCGACCACATCGAGGTGCTGCGTGGACCGGGCTCGAGCCTCTATGGCGCCGACGCGGTCGGCGGCGTGGTGCAGATCTTCACGAAGCGCGGCGAGGGCGACACGCGCTTCGGCGCGAACGGCGCGATCGGCGGCTACGGCTCGCGCCAGGGTGGCGTGGGTTTGAGCGGCGCGACCGGCGGCTTCGACTACGCGGCCTCGCTGGCGCGCGAGAGCAGCCGCGGCGTCTCGGCGTTGAAACCCGGCGACCAGTTCGGAAACTACAACCCCGACGACGACGGCTTCACGCGCAACACCGGCCAGTTCAAGCTGGGCTTCACGCCGGCAGCGGGGCACCGCATCGGACTGAACGTGGTCGAGAGCCGGTTGAACGCGCAGTACGACGGCAGCGAGCCGCCCAACTACAGCCCGGATGCCGACTTCCGCAACAGGCTCAAGAGCGGCGTGATCTCGCTGGACTACCGCGGTGCCATCACGCCCGCCTGGACCACGACCGCGCAGCTCTCGCACAACGACGACGACTTGAAAAGCGGCGGCAATGTCGTCAACCGCTTTCGCACTCGCCGCGATCAGCTCACCTTGCAGAACGCCTGGAACCCGAACGCCGACAACCAGGTCGTGCTCGCCTACGAGCACCTGAGCGAGAAGGCCGAGTCGGCATCGTTCGCGAACGACGAGAAGCGCAGCAACAATGCCCTCGTTCTCGGCTACACCGGGCAGTTCGGTTCGCATGTGCTTCAGGCCGACGTGCGACGCGACCAGAACTCGGTGTACGGGGGCGAGACAACAGGCCGGCTCGGCTGGAGCATCGAGGTCGCGAAGGGCCTGCGCGTGCGCGCGCTGGCCGGCACGACCTTCCGCGCGCCGAGTTTCAACGAGCTGTTCTACACCGGCTACGGCGTTCCCACGATTCAGCCGGAGCGTGGTCGCAGCGTCGAGTTGGGGCTGAACTGGCGCGCTGGCGACAGCGAGGCCTCGGCCACCATCTACCAGAACCGCGTGCGCGACATGATCCTGTACGACAGCGACAAGAGCGCCTGCCCGCTCGACCCGGCCTACCAGTACGGTTGCGCCGCCAACATCGGCCGCGCACGCCTGCAGGGAGCGACGCTCTCGGGTGCGCAACGCTTCGGCGCGCTGCGCGTCAGCGGCACGCTCGACTTTCTCGACGCGAAGGACCTGGACACGGGCGATCGCCTGACGCGCCGCGTCGCGCACCAGGCGAGTCTCGGTGCCGACTACGACCTCGGCGCCTGGAACTTCGGCGCCGCGCTGCTTCAGGTCGGAGCCCGGCCCGACAGTGGGGTGACGCTCGGCAGCTATGCGACGCTCGACCTGCGTGCGCGCTGGCGCTTCGCGAAACAGTGGCGCCTCGAAGGGAAGCTGTTGAACGCGACCGATCGGCAGTACGAGCCGGCGCGTGACTACCAGCCGCTCGGCCGCCAGGCCTGGATCGGCCTGCGCTACGAGAGCGCGGGCCTTTGAGGATGGGCGCGATGGCGAGGCACGAACTGATCCTGGGCGGCCAGCGCAGCGGCAAGTCGCGCACCGCCGAGGCGCGCGCAGCCGTCTGGCTCGAGCAGCCGGGCCACGAGGCCGTGCTCGTCGCCACCGCGCTCGCGGGCGACGCCGAGATGCGCGCCCGCATCGACCGCCACCAGGCCGATCGGGCGCGCCGCGTCCCGGGCCTCGCCACGCGCGAAGTGCCGCGCGACCTCGTCGCGGCACTCGCCGTCGACGCGGCGCCGCAGCGGCTTGTGCTGGTCGACTGCCTGAGCCTGTGGCTGACGAATCTGCTGATGCCCCTGGCGGGCGCGCCGCTCGACGACGCCGCGCTCGAAGATGCCGTCGACGGCCTGTGCGCCGCGCTCGTTGCGGCGGCCGGGCCGGTGGTGCTGGTCTCGAACGAGATCGGTCTGGGCATCACGCCGCTGACGCCCGAGGCGCGCCGTTTCGTCGATGAGCTTGGGCGGCTTCACCAGGCGGTGGCGGCCGTCTGCCCGCGGGTGACGCTGATGGTGGCCGGGGTCGAAGTGCCGGTGAAGGGAGGCGGCGCGTGAGCCGACTCTTCGGGCGCGTCATCGCGGCCTGGCTGGGCGCGATCGCGGTCTCGGTCGCCGGGGCGCCGCTCGCGTTGCGCGATGACCGTGGCGCTTCGGTCACCGTGCCGACGCCACCGCAGCGCATCGTCAGCCTGTTGCCCTCGCTGACAGAGAGCGTCTGCGCGCTCGGTGCCTGCGCGCGGCTGGTCGGCACCGACCGCTTCTCGAACTGGCCGGCCAGCGTGCTCGCGTTGCCGAAACTCGGCGGCCTGGACGACGCGCAGATCGAGCGCATCGTCGCGCTGCGGCCCGACGTCGTGCTGCTGTCGAGCTCGGCGCGGGTCACAGACCGGCTCGAAGCGCTCGGCCTCAAGGTGCTGGTGCTCGAATCGCGTGACCACGCCGACGTGAAACGCAGCCTCACGATCATTGCCCGACTGCTCGGCACGCCGGACCAGGCCGAGCGTGTCTGGTCCGATATCGAGCGCGAGACGCGCGCCGCTGTCGATCGCGTGCCGGCATCGCTGCGCGGCCAACGCGTCTACTTCGAGGTCGACGCGACGCCGTACGCCGCCGGCCCGGTGTCTTTCATCGGCCAGACGCTCGCGCGCCTCGGCCTCGCCAACGCGCTGCCGGTCGAGCTCGGGCCGTTCCCGAAACTGAACCCGGAGTACGTGGTGCGCTTGCAGCCCGACATCGTGATGGCCGCGCGCCAGGACCTGGCCGACATGCCGAAGCGCCCGGGCTGGTCGGCGTTGCGCGCATTGCGCGACGAGCGCAGCTGCGGCTTCGCCAGCGAGCGCTACGAACTGCTGATCCGCCCCGGCCCGCGCATGGGCGAAGCGGCCGGCGTGATCGCCGACTGTCTCGTCGACATCGACACAAAGGCTCACAAGTGAGTGAAATGGACCGCCGGCGTCGACATCGCCTCGCGATCGGCCTGGCGCTCATCACCACGCTGCTGTTGATCGGCGGCCTGGCCGCCGGCAGCGAGGGCTGGTCGCTGACGCAACTCGCGCAGACCTGGCACAGCGCCGATGGCGCGTTGATCGTCGGCCAGATCCGCGCCCCGCGCACGCTCGGCGCATGGCTCGTCGGCGCCTTGCTCGGCCTCGCGGGTGCGACCGCGCAGGGCCTGTTCCGCAACCCGCTGGCCGATCCCTACCTGCTCGGCTCGGCCTCGGGCGCTTCGCTCGGTGTGGTGCTCGTGCTCGCCGCGAGCCTGCTCGGCGGGCATTCGATCAGCCTCGCGACGGCGGATGCGATCGCGCGCATCGGGCTGGTCGCCGCCGCGTTCATCGGTGCACTGCTCGGGGTGATGTTGACCCTCACGCTGGCGCGCGGCGCGCAGCAGACGACGCGGTTGCTGCTCGCCGGCGTGGTCGTCGGCGTGGTGCTGGCGGCGGTCAGCGATCTGGTCACCAGCGCTGCGCCGGATGCACTGCGCGGCAAGCAGGCCTTCATGCTCGGCAGCACCGGTTTTCTCGGCTGGGGCAGTTGCGCCGCCCTGGCGCTCGGGCTGCTCGTCACCTTGCCGCCGAGCTGGCGGCTGGCGCGTGCGCTCGACGCGCTGACGCTCGGCGTCGACAGCGCCCACAGCCTCGGCCTTGCGCTGCCGCGGATCCGTCTCGCGCTGGTCGTGGTGCTCGCGCTCGCGACCGGCATCGCGGTGTCGCAGGCCGGGCTGATCGCGTTCGTCGGCCTGGTCGCGCCGCATCTCGTGCGCCGCTTCGCGCCGGCCACGCACGGCTTCACCTTGATCGCCAGCGCGGCGGCCGGCGGCACGCTGCTGCTGATGGCCGACGTGCTCGCGCGCAGCCTGATCGCACCGCAGGAGGTGCCGGTCGGCGTGCTGACCGCGCTGCTCGGCGGCGGCTACCTGATCTGGCTGCTGCATCGCAGGCGAGTCTCATGAGCACATCGCTTGAAACGTTTTCGACATTGCGCGCCGAGCAGGTCAGCGTCTCGCTCGGCAGCAACCAGGCGCTGCGTGAGGTGAGCCTGCGTGTGCCGCAGGGCTGGACGGCGATCGTCGGGCCGAACGGCGCGGGCAAGTCGACCTTGCTGCGCGCGCTGGCCGGTCTGCAGGCGCCGGACTCGGGCGACGTGCTTCTGAGCGATCGCTCGCTCGCTCGCATGCCGCCGCGCGAACGCGCGATGCAGATAGCCTGGCTCGCGCAGCAAGGCGAAGCCAGTGGCGAGCTGACGGTGCGCGAACTCGTGCACCTCGGCCGACTGCCTGCGCTCGGGCTGTTCACCGCGCCCAGCGCAGAAGACGAGGCGCGTGTCGACCAGGCCATGCGCGATGCCGAGTGCGGTGTCTGGCAACAGCGCCGCCTGAACGAACTCTCGGGCGGCGAGCGCCAGCGTGTGCTGCTGGCGCGCGCGCTCGCCGTCGATGCGCCGTGGCTGCTGCTCGACGAGCCGACCACGCACCTCGACCCGCCGCATCAGGCTGCGCTCGTGCGTCTGATGCGCCGCCAGGTGCAGGCCGGTCGCATCGTCGTCAGCGTGCTGCACGACCTCTCGCTCGCGCTGCTCGCGGACCGGCTGGTCGTGATGCAGGCGGGCCGCATCCGCGCCGAAGGTTCACGCGACGACCCAGCGCTGCACGCCGCGCTGATCGACGTGTTCGACCATGCGATCCGCATCCTGAAACTCGAATCGCGCTGGGTCGCGGTACCCCATCTGGAACCTTGACGCATGGAGCTCGAGAAGCCGCCCGAAATCCACGGCAGCGCGAAGCGCGTAGGCGAGCGACGCGGCCTGGTGCTGATCCACACCGGCGACGGCAAGGGCAAGAGCACGGCCGCGTTCGGCCTCGCGCTGCGCGCGCACGGGCGCGGCAAGCCGGTGGCGATCTACCCGTTCATGAAGGTGCCGCCGGCGCGCTTCGGCGAGCACCGGATGCTCGAGCAGCTCGGCATACCGGTCGTCGGCCTGGGCGAGCGCTCGCCGCCGAGGTCATCGCGCGCGGCATCCGCGGGCGCATCGTCTGCGTCGACACGCGCTGGCTCGGCGCGAGCTTCTGCGGGGGTCGACTACGACGAACGCTTTCTCGCGCGGCTCCCGGCAGGCGTCTGCCTTTGCGGCGAGGGGGGCGAGTTCCACAGTTTCGTCTTACGTGCGCCCGGGTTCGCGAAACCGCTCGCGATCCGCAACGGTGCGCAGCAGCGCGTGCTTGCGGCGCCGCCACTGGCGGTGCGCCTGGCGCTGCCCTGATCCTCTGGAGTGCCCATGACGAACACCCTGAACGACGACCCGCTCCGCCTGCGCCTTCAGCACCGCCTCGACCAGCTGACCAAGCCGCGCGGCTCGCTCGGCCGGCTCGAAACGCTGGCGCTGCAGATCGGCCTGATCCAGCGAAGCGAGCGACCTGCCTTGCACGCGCCGCAGGTCGTCGTGTTCGCTGCCGATCACGGGCTGGCGGCGCAAGGGGTTTCGGCCTACCCGAGCGAGGTCACCGCCCAGATGGTCGAGAACTTCCTCGCCGGCGGCGCGGCGATCAGCGTGCTCGCGCGCCAGCACGGTCTGACGCTGACGGTGGTCGATGCCGGCGTGCGCGCCGAGATCGCGCCGCGGGCCGGCCTGCTTGCCGCGAAGGTCGCGACCGGCACGGCCGATGCCTCGCTCGGGCCGGCGATGAGCGTTCCGCAATGCATCGAAGCGATCGAACGCGGCCGCGGCGTGGTGCGTGCGCTGCCGGGCAACGCGCTGTTGCTCGGTGAGATGGGCATCGGCAACACCTCGAGCGCGGCGCTGCTGCTGGCGCGGCTCGGCGGTTTCGAGATCGCCGACTGCGTGGGCCGCGGCAGCGGGCTCGACGACGCGGGCCTCGCACGCAAGCTCGATGTGCTTCGCCGTGTGCTCGCGCTGCACGCCGGCGCACGCGAGCCGCTGGCCGCGCTCGCGGCGCTCGGGGGCTTCGAGATCGCGATGATGGTCGGCGCGGCACTGCAGGCCGCCGAGGAGCGGCGCGTGATCGTCGTCGACGGCTTCATCGTCGGCGCGGCGATCCTCGTCGCTTCACTGCTCGAACCGGCGCTGCTCGATTGCTGCGTGTTCGCGCATCGCTCCGAAGAGGCCGGCCACGGCAGGCTGCTCGATCGCCTCGGCGCGCAGCCGCTGCTTCAACTCGGCCTGCGGCTGGGCGAAGGCTCGGGTGCCGCACTGGCGTGGCCGCTGATCGAGAGCGCGGTGCGGTTGTTGGACGAGATGGCCAGCTTCGAATCGGCCGGCGTGTCGAGCCGTGTCGCCGAGCCCGATGCGAGCTGACGCGATGCTTCGCGCGGCGCACGAACTGCGTCTGTTCTTCATCGCGCTGCAGTTCCTGACGCGCGTTCCCGCACCGCGCTGGGTCGGCTTCGAGCCCGACTGGTTGAACCAGAGCGCCCGGCACTTCCCGCTGGCGGGTCTGGTCATCGGCGCGGTCGCGGCGCTCGTGCTGTGGGCCGCGATGCTGCTCTTGCCGCCGGCGGTGGCGGTCGGCCTGTCGATGGCGGCCACCGTGCTGCTCACAGGCGGCTTCCACGAAGACGGTCTCGCCGACACTGCCGACGCGCTGGGCGGCGCAGTAAGCCGCGAGCGTGCGCTGGAGATCATGAAGGACTCGCGCATCGGCAGCTACGGTGCGCTCGCGCTGGTCCTCGTGCTCGGGTTGAAGGCCGCGGTGCTCGGCGCGATGCTGCCGGCGCTCGCGGTGCCGGCGTTGCTGCTCGCGCACACCGCGAGCCGCGCTGCGGCCGTCGTGCTGATCGGCGTGCTGCCGTATGCCGGCGATCTGGCGCACGCCAAGGCCAAGCCCCTCGCGCGCCGCGTGTCGAAAGCCGGCGTGGCGGTCGCGATCGGGTGGGTGGCCTTGCTGAGCACGGCGCTGGTGGCGACCCTGCCTGCGCGCGCGCCGCTGGTCGCGACCGGACTGGCATTGCTCGCCGTCGGCACCTTCTGGAGCGTGCGCTGGCTGCGCCGGCGACTCGGTGGCTACACCGGCGATGCGCTTGGCGCGACCCAGCAGGTCACCGAACTGCTGCTCCTGCTGGGCTGGATGGCCGCCTCGCGATGGCTTGCCTGAACGTCTGGCGGCATCCGCGGCCGAAGGCGGTCGAGGGGCTGTGCATCGGCCGCACCGATGTACCGGTCGATCGGCGCAAGAGCAAGCGGCTCGCGCATCGCATCCGGCGGTTCGCCAGGCGCGAGGGGTTACCGCGCGTGGTCGTCACGTCGCCACTGCGGCGCGGTGCCGAGGTCGGGGCCTGGCTGGCAAGCTGGGGTTGGCGTCACCATGTCGACGTGCGCCTGATCGAGCTGGATTTCGGTGACTGGGACGGTCGGCCGTGGCAGGAGATCCCAGCCACCGAGATCGGCGCCTGGTGCGATGCGTTCGAGCACCACGCGCCCGGCGGCGGCGAGGCGGTCGCATTGCTGCTGGCGCGCTGCGCCGCTTTCATCGCGGAGACGCCGGCGAGCTGTGTCGTCGGCCATGCCGGGTGGATCAGCGCGGCGCGTTGGCTGTCGCAGCCGGCAGGCGCTGCACCACGCGCTGCGAACTGGCCGCCGGCTGCCGCCTACGGCGAGCGGGTGGCGTTCACTTCGGCAGAGAGTCCAGCGGCATCGGCATCGTCGCCAGGCGGTTCGGGGTGCTCGACTCCCACAGCGCCCCCGGGGCCGTGTCGACCGCCGCATTGACCACGTGCATCAGGCTCAGGCTGGCCCGCGACGCGATCTTGCGCAGGGCCTGCAACTGGCGCTGCGTCCAGTCGATGGGTGCGCCGAGCTGCTCGCAGCTGAAGGTGCCGAACAGCACCCCGTTGACCGAGAAACTCATGTCCATCAGCGAGACGACACCGGCGTCGATCAGATGCTCGCGCAACGGCCCCGCCGTGAGCGGGTCGGTCAGTGCCTGGGGGGCACTGACACTGCCGTCACGCTGCAGGCGTTCGAGGTAGACACTGTCGTCGGCATGGACGATGTCCGGGGCGCCGACCATGCGGTCGAGCGTGGTGTCGTACATCGCCACGCAGCGCAGTGCGCGCCCCTCGGCGGTTTCGACGAAAAGGCGCAGGCCCGCGCGCGAGCAGGCGATCTGGGCTGCGACGAATCGCATCAGCTGTTCGAGGTATTGCGCGCTGTCGATCTCGCCGCGTTCGAGCCGGCCCGAGATGACCTGCAGATCGGGTTGGTCTGCCATGGCGTGATTATCGACTGCGATGCCGGAACGGCGAAGCAACTAGACCCGGGTCTGGCGTGACTTCTGCGGCAGCTTTGCGCCTTGCGCGATGGTCGCGAAGGCGTCGCACCACCGTGTCACCGCGCACTGCTCGCACAGCGGTCGGCGCGCCTGGCAAACATACCGGCCGTGCAGGATCAGCCAGTGGTGCGCATCGACGAGGTATTCCGCGGGAATGCGCTTCAGCAACTTCAGTTCGACCTCGAGCGGGTTGCGCCCGGGCGCGAGGCCGGTGCGGTTCGAGACACGGAAGATGTGCGTGTCGACCGCCATCGTCGCTTCGCCGAAGGCCACGTTGAGCACGACGTTTGCCGTCTTGCGGCCCACGCCCGGCAGGGCTTCGAGGGCGGCGCGTTCACCCGGCACGTGGCCGCCGTGGCGCTCGATCAGCAGGCGGCATGTCTCGAGCAGGTTCTTCGCCTTGGTGCGGTACAGGCCGATCGTGCGGAGGTGTTCGGTCAGGACGTCCAGGCCGAGGGCAAGCACCTTTGCGGGCGTGTTGGCGATGGGGAAGAGCCGTCGCGTCGCCTTGTTGACGCCGACATCGGTGGCCTGGGCCGAGAGCAGCACGGCGGCGAGCAGCTCGAACACGTTGGTGTACTCGAGCTCGGTCTCGGGTTCGGGGTTCGCGGCCTTCAGGGTCGCGAAGAAGGGTTCGATGTCCTGGGACTTCATGGTGTTCGCCTTGGGCCGTTCGTCACACGGCGCGGCCGGCGCGCGAACGCGCCAGCGCCGCGGCGACGACGCTGCGCTTGTCGCGGGCGGGCGCCTGCTCGTTGCGCGGCGGCAAATCGCGTTGCAAACGCTGGACGTGCAGGACATAGCGTTCGCGCGCCGCACTTGCCTGCGGTGCGCTCCAGGCCTGCCAGCCGGTGCGTGTGCCGGTCACCGGCACGAGCGAGATGCAGTCCACGGGGCAGGGCGGCAGGCACAGTTCGCAGCCGGTGCATTGCGCTTCGATCACGGTGTGCATGCCCTTCGGGCCGCCGACGATGGCATCGACAGGGCAGGCCTTCAGGCAGAGCGTGCAGCCGATGCACCAGGCCTCGTCGATTACCGCGAGCCGGCGCGGCGACTCGGTGCCGTGCGCCGGGTTGAGCGCCGAAGCGGGTCGGCCGGTGAGGGCGGCCAGGCGCGCGATGCCTTCGTCACCTCCGGGCGGGCACTGGTTGATCTCGGCGTCGCCGGCTGCGATGGCGCGGGCGTAGCTGCGGCAGTCGGGATAGCCGCAGCGGGTGCACTGCGTCTGCGGCAACGCGTTGTCGAGCGCCTGCACCAGTCGATCGGTCGCGACGCTCACTGGCCGATCACGTCGCCTTGACGGCGACCTTTCTCGCGGCCTTCTTCGTCGCCGGTTTGGCGGCAGCCTTCGGTACCAGCGTGAGCGCCAGCTGGCGGGTCACCGGCTTCGCCGCAGCGGTTTTCCGGGCCGCGGCTTTCGGCTTCGCCGTTTCGGCGGCCGGCTGGTGGCTGGCGATGAAGTCGCGCACCTTCGGGTAGACCTTCTCGCGCCAGCGGCGGCCCGAGAAGATACCGTAGTGACCGGCGCCGACCGCGTCGTAGTGGAACTGGCGGTCCTTCGGAATACCGGTGCACAGGTCGTGCGCCGCTTTCGTTTGGCCGGCGCCAGAGATGTCGTCGAGTTCGCCTTCGATGGTCAGCAGCGCGGTGGTCTTGATGTCCTGTGGTTTCACGAGATGACCGTTGACTTTCCAGGTGCCGCCCACCAGCGCGAAATCCTGGAACACCGTCTTGATCGTGTCGAGGTAGTACTCGGCCGGCATGTCGAGGACGGCGTTGTATTCGTCGTAGAAGGCGCGGTGGAAGTCGACGCTGTCGTCGTCACCGCGGATCAGGTCGCGGAAGTAATCGTAGTGCGAACTCATGTGGCGATCCGGGTTCATCGCGACGAATCCGGTGTGCTGCAGGAAGCCCGGGTAAACCGCACGGCCCGCGCCGGGGAAGTTCGTCGGCACGTTGTGGATCACGTTGTTCTCGAACCATTCGTAGGGCTTGGTGGTAGCGAGATTGTTGACCGCGGTCGGGCTCTTGCGGGCGTCGATCGGGCCACCCATCATCGTCATCGTGCGCGGCGTGACTTCGCCGCCGCTGGCCATCAGCGAGATCGCCGCGAGCACCGGCACGGTCGGCTGGCACACCGACATCACGTGCACCTCGGGGCCGATGTGGCGGATGAACTCCTGCACGTAGGTCACGTAATCGTCGAGGTGGAACGGGCCGGCTTCCTTCGGCACCATGCGGGCGTCGGTCCAGTCGGTGATGAAGACCTTGTGGTCCTTCAACAACTCGCGCACGGTCTCGCGCAGCAGCGTGGAGTGGTGGCCGGAGAGTGGGGCCACGACCAGCACGGTGGGCTGGTCCTTCAGGCGAGTGAGCACGGCCAGATCATCGGTGAAGCGCTTGAAGCGCAACAGGCGACAAAAGGGCTTCTCGATCGCGATCTGCTGCTGTACGGCGACATCCACGCCGTCGACATTGACGGAGTTGATGCCGAATTCAGGCTTCTCGTATTCCTTCGACAGCCGGTGCATCAGATCGAGCCCGGCAGAGACGCGCTGCGCGCCGGGCGTGTGCGTGAACGGCGACAGCGGGTGGTTGTAGAGCTTCGATGTGGCGCTGGCGAACTCGGCGAAAGGGCTCAGCAGCGCGCGCTGGGTTTCATAGAGCTGATACAGCATCGTGGTGCCTGGTGAGTGACTCGGGCAGGCGCGGTGGCCTGATGCCAAACGTTCCGAGGAGCATTTGTGCAATGCAGCATTCTAGGCGTGCACCCCTCATCTTGCAGCACCCGCATCGGGGGTGAAACCCGGATCAGCGCCCCGTTTCGGCGCCTGTCCTACCGAATCACCCGGTCTATGCCGACACCTTCGCGATCGCCGCGACCGTCGCGTCGATGTTCTTGGTGTTGAGCGCAGCGACGCAGATCCGGCCGGAGTCGACGCCGTAAATGCCGAACTCGGTGCGCAGGCGCTCCATCTGTGGCTTGGTCAGCCCGGAGTAGCTGAACATGCCCTTCTGGCGCGTGATGAAGCTGAAGTCCTGCTTCAATCCAGCGGCCTCGAGCTTGCGCTGCAGCGCGACCCGCATCTCCTTGATGCGCACGCGCATCGCAGCGAGTTCACCTTCCCACATCGTGCGCAGCGCGGGCGTGGTCAGCACGAGTGCCACGACCTGCGCGCCGTGCGTCGGCGGGTTGGAGTAGTTGGTGCGGATGACGCGCTTGAGCTGGCTCAGCACGCGGTCGGCTTCGTCCTTCGAGGCGCAGACGACGCTGAGCGCGCCGACCCGTTCGCCGTAGAGCGAGAAGCTCTTCGAGAAGCTGGTCGCGACGAAGAAGTCGAGCTCGGCGGCCATGAACTGCGCGACGACCGCGCCGTCTTCCTCGAGGCCTTCGCCGAAGCCCTGGTAGGCCATGTCGAGGAATGGCACGAGTTGGCGCGATCCGACCAAGGCGATGACCTTCGCCCATTGGTCGGCCGTGATGTCGTAGCCGGTCGGGTTGTGGCAGCAGGCGTGCAGCACGACGATCGTGCCGGCCGTGGCCTTCTCGAGTGCGGCGAGCATGCCGTCGAAGTCGATGCCTCCGCTCTTTTGTGGTGCGGCGGCGTCGTAGTACGGATACTGTTCGACCAAGAAACCGGCGTTCTCGAACAGCGCGCGGTGGTTTTCCCAGCTCGGGTCGCTGATCAGCACGGTGGCGTCAGGGTTCATGCGCTTCAGGAAGTCGGCGCCGACCTTCAGCCCCCCGGTGCCGCCCACGGCTTGCACGGTGGCGATGCGACCGGCCTTCACGGCGGGGTGCTCGGCACCGAACACGAGACCCTGTACCGCCTTGTCGTAAGCGGCGATGCCGTCGATCGGCAGGTAGCCCCTTGCCTTCGGCGCTTCCATCATCATCTTCTCGGCGGCCTGAACGCACTCGAGCAGCGGCAGTTTGCCGTTGTCGTCGAAGTAGACGCCGACGCCCAGGTTCACCTTCGCCGGGTTCGGGTCGACGTTGAATTGCTCGTTCAGGCCCAGGATGGGGTCGCGAGGGGCCAGTTCGATGGCACCGAACAACGAGCGGGAGGGCGAAGCCATGGTCAGTCCTTGTCAGTAGAGAAGCATCTGCGTTTCCGTTAACCTGTGCGGTTGCTCAACAGGGAAAACCACGAGATTTTATCTGCCATGGCCGAGTTGTCCGAAGTCACCGATCCCTCCGCTGTTGCCGCCGAGGCGGAAGGCCAGTTCGTCAGCTACCCTGATTCGCCGTTCCAGCTGTTCCAGCCGTACCCGCCGGCGGGCGATCAGCCGACTGCGATCGCCGGCCTGGTCGAAGGCCTGAACGACGGCTTGAGTTTCCAGACACTGCTGGGCGTGACCGGCTCCGGCAAGACCTTCACGATGGCCAACGTGATCGCGCAGATGGGCCGCCCGGCGATCGTGTTCGCACCCAACAAGACGCTCGCCGCGCAGCTCTACGCCGAGTTCCGCGAGTTCTTCCCGAAGAACGCGGTCGAGTATTTCGTCAGCTACTACGACTACTACCAACCCGAAGCCTACGTGCCTCAGCGCGACCTGTTCATCGAGAAGGACAGCTCGATCAACGAGCACATCGAGCAGATGCGCCTGAGTGCGACGAAAAGCCTGATGGAGCGGCGCGACGTGGTGATCGTCGCCAGTGTCTCGGCGATCTACGGCATCGGCGACCCGAGCGCTTACCACCAGATGGTGATGACGCTGCGTGTGCACGACAAGCTCGGCCAACGCGACGTGATCGCGCACCTGATCCGCATGCAGTACACGCGCAACGAAGTCGATTTCTCGCGCGGTACGTTCCGCGTGCGCGGCGACACGATCGACGTGTTTCCTGCCGAGCACTCGGAGCTGGCGATCCGTATCGAGCTGTTCGACGACGAGATCGAGTCGCTGCAATTGTTCGATCCGCTGACCGGCCGCATCCGCCAGAAGATCCCGCGCTTCACAGTCTACCCGAGCAGCCATTACGTGACGCCGCGCGAGCGCGTGGTGACGGCGATCGACACGATCAAGGCCGAGTTGCGCGAGCGGCTCGACGAACTCGTGAAGAACGGCAAGCTGGTGGAGGCGCAGCGGCTGGAACAGCGCACGCGCTTCGACCTGGAAATGCTGCAGGAGGTCGGCCACTGCAAGGGCATCGAGAACTACACGCGCCACCTGTCAGGCGCGATGCCGGGTGACCCGCCGCCGACGTTGGTCGATTACCTGCCAGCCGACGCGCTGATGTTCCTCGACGAGAGCCACGTGCTGATCGGCCAGTTCGGCGGCATGTACAACGGCGACCGGGCACGCAAGACGACGCTGGTCGAGTACGGCTTCCGCCTGCCGAGCGCGCTCGACAACCGGCCGCTGAAGTTCGAAGAGTTCGAGAAGAAGATGCGGCAGGTGATGTACGTCTCGGCGACGCCCGCGGCGTACGAGAAGGAAACGTCGGGCCAGGTGGTGGAGCAACTGGTGCGCCCGACCGGCCTGATCGACCCGCCGGTCGAGGTGCGGCCTGCCACCAATCAGGTCGACGACGTGCTGCAGGAGATCCGCGACCGCGTCGAGATCAACGAGCGCGTGCTGATCACGACGCTGACCAAGCGCATGGCCGAGCAGCTCACCGACTACCTCAGCGACAACGGTGTGAAGGTGCGCTACCTGCACAGCGACGTCGACACGGTGGAGCGGGTCGAGATCCTGCGCGACCTGCGGCTGGGCACGTTCGACGTGCTGGTAGGCATCAACCTGCTTCGCGAGGGGCTGGACATCCCCGAGGTTTCGCTGGTCGCGATCCTTGATGCCGACAAGGAAGGATTTCTGCGCTCCGAGCGCAGCCTGATCCAGACCATCGGGCGGGCCGCGCGCAACCTGAACGGGCGTGCGATCCTCTACGCCGACAAGGTGACCGAGTCGATGCGCAAAGCAATCGACGAGACCGACCGGCGGCGCACCAAGCAGATCGCTCATAACGCATTGTTGGGAATCACGCCGCGCAGCGTCGTCAAGAAGGTGCGCGACCTGATTGACGGCGTTTACAGCGAGAAGGGCGCCAAAGACGACCTGAAGTCGGCTGTTGAGTCGGCGGCGGTCGAGGCGTTGAGCGAAAAGGATTTGAGCAAGCGCATCAAGCTGTTGGAAAAGCAGATGCTTGACCACGCCCGCAACCTCGAATTCGAGAAGGCGGCTCGGGTGCGCGACCAGCTCGCGCAGCTTCGGGAACAAGCCTTCGGCGCCACGGTTTCGGACAACGTGGTGCCGATCGTTTCGGGGCGCTGAGCGCGCAGAGCAAATCCGCACCCACGGCAAGGGAACTTCCCGGGTCAATCCAGACCGAATTTGTCAGCTTCGGCTATACTTGACGAAACTACTCGGAATCATAAGGGTTAACCCTCTTGATGCCGGGCCGTCGGTAGACCGGGGATGCCCTTTTATCCGCCCAACCGCCGACACAGGCTAAGGAGAATTCAATGCGTCTGACCACCAAGGGCCGTTTCGCCGTGACCGCCATGATCGATCTCGCGCTGCGCGAGCACACCGGCCCCGTCGCGCTGGCTGCGATCAGTGGGCGGCAGCAGATTTCGCTGTCGTACCTGGAGCAATTGTTCGGCAAGCTGCGCCGCCACGAACTTGTCGAGAGCACGCGCGGCCCAGGCGGTGGTTACTCGCTCGGCCGCAAGGCCGAGGAGATCACGGTCGCCGACATCATCGTCGCGGTCGACGAGCCGATCGACGCCACGGGCTGCGCCGGCAAGGAAAACTGCATGGGCGACGATTCGGGTCGTTGCATGACGCACGACCTGTGGGCCAGCCTGAATTCCAAGATGATCGAGTTTCTCGATTCGGTTTCGCTTCGCAAGCTCGTCGATGAGCAGCTCGCCAAGGGCGTGTCGATCGAAGAGCACCCGGTGAAGCGGGCGATTTCTTCGCAGCCGGTCGTCAAGCCGATCAAGATCACCGCGCCGAACAGCGTGTTCGCGCTCGGAGCGGCCTTCAACAAGTAAAGCAGCAGGCAAACGGCGCGCGGTCAGGCCGCGCCGCCGGGATGAACTCGCATGGACATGACCCCGCACTTCCCGATCTACATGGACTACGGCGCCACAACGCCGGTCGATCAACGCGTGGTCGACGCGATGATCCCGTGGCTGCGTGAACACTTCGGCAACCCGGCGTCGCGCAGCCATGCGTGGGGTTGGGAGGCGGAAGCCGCGGTCGAGAAGGCGCGTGAGCAGGTCGCGGCCCTGGTTGGCGCCGACCCGCGCGAGATCGTCTGGACCTCGGGTGCCACCGAATCGATCAACCTCGCGCTGAAGGGCGCCGCGCAGTTCTACAAGACGCGCGGCAAGCACCTGATCACGCTGAAGACCGAGCACAAGGCCGTGCTCGACACGATGCGCGAGCTCGAGCGCCAGGGCTTCGAGGTGACCTACCTCGACGTGCAGGAAGACGGTTTGGTCGACCTCGCGAAGCTCGAGGCGGCGATCCGCACCGACACGATCCTGATCTCGATCCTGTTCGTCAACAACGAGATCGGCGTGATCCAGGACATCCCGACCATCGGCAAGTTGTGCCGTGATCGCAACATCGTCTTCCATGTGGACGCGGCGCAGGCCACCGGCAAGGTCGACATCGATCTGGCCAGCTTGCCGGTCGACCTGATGAGCCTCGCCTCGCACAAGACCTACGGGCCGAAGGGCATCGGTGCGCTGTTCGTGCGCCGCAAGCCGCGCATCCGCATCGAGGCGCAGATGCACGGCGGCGGCCACGAGCGCGGCATGCGCTCTGGCACGCTCGCCACGCACCAGATCGTCGGCATGGGCGAAGCGTACCGCCTCGCCAAGCTCGAGATGGGCGCGGAGCGTGAGCGCATCCGGATGCTTTCGCAGCGCCTGATCGACGGCCTCTCGGACATCGAACAGGTGTTTCTCAACGGCCATCCGACGCAGCGCGTGCCGCACAACGTCAACATGAGCTTCAACTTCGTCGAAGGCGAGTCGTTGATCATGGGCATCAAGGGCATCGCGGTGTCGTCGGGCTCGGCTTGCACCTCGGCCAGCTTGGAGCCGAGCTACGTGCTGCGCGCGCTCGGCCGCAGCGACGAGCTCGCACACAGCAGCCTGCGCATGACGATCGGCCGCTTCACGACCGTCGAAGAGATCGATTACGTGATCACCACGTTGAAAGAGCGCGTCGCCAAGCTGCGCGATCTTTCGCCGCTGTGGGATATGTACAAAGACGGCATCGACATCAGCACCATCCAGTGGGCTGAGCACTAAATCCAGGAGTACGACATGGCATACAGCGAAAAAGTGGTCGAGCACTACGAGAATCCTCGCAACGTCGGCTCGTTCGACAAGGGCGACGATTCCGTCGGCACCGGCATGGTCGGCGCGCCGGCCTGCGGCGACGTGATGAAGCTGCAAATCAAGGTCAACCCGGTCACGGGCCTGATCGAAGACGCGAAGTTCAAGACCTACGGTTGCGGTTCGGCGATCGCTTCGAGTTCGCTCGTGACCGAATGGGTCAAGGGCAAGTCGCTCGACGAGGCTTTGACGATCAAGAACACGCACATCGCCGAAGAACTGGCGCTGCCGCCGGTCAAGATCCACTGCTCGATCCTCGCGGAAGACGCGATCAAGGCGGCGGTGAACGACTACAAGGCGAAGAGCGCGAATACGCTCCCTTCGGGTTCGCAGGCTCACTGAAATGGCTGTGACGCTAACCGAGGCCGCCGCTCGCCATGTCTCCCGCTACATCACGAAGCGCGGCAAGGGCGTTGGTGTGCGGCTCGGCGTGAAGACCACCGGCTGCTCGGGCCTGGCCTACAAGCTCGAATACGCCGACGATTTCGCGCCCGAAGACACGATCTTCGAGGGGCACGGGGTCAAGGTGCTCGTCGATCCGAAGAGCCTGCCCTACATCGACGGCACCGAGCTCGACTTCGTCCGCGAAGGCTTGAACGAAGGCTTCAAGTTTCACAACCCGCGCGAGAAAGACCGCTGCGGCTGCGGCGAATCGTTTCGCGTGTAAGGCGCGAGTTCAAGAACCGAGGCGCGGCCCGTGGTCGCGCTTTTTTATTGCCGATGAATCTCTCCAGCACCGACTTCGAGTTGTTCGACATCGAGCCGCGCTTTGCGATAGACCGTGCCGCGCTCGACACCCGTTGGCGCGCGCTGCAGGGCGAAGTGCACCCCGACAAGTTCGCGGTGGAGGGGGTTGCCGCGCGGCGCGTTGCGATGCAGTGGGCCGTGCGCGTCAACGAGGCGTACCAGCGCCTCAAGGACCCGGTCAAGCGCGCTGCCTACCTGTGCGAGCTGAACGGCGCGCCGATCGAGGCCGAGAACAATACGGCGATGCCGACCACTTTCCTGATGCAGCAAATGGCATGGCGAGAGTCGCTGGAAGAAGCAGCCACGCTCGCGCAGGTCGAGGCGCTTGCCGATGACGTTTCAGGCCATCGCGGCGCGGCCTTGCTTCGATTGCAGGCCACGCTCGACGACCGGCACGATTTCATCGCCGCGGCCCAGCAGGTCAGAGCCCTCATGTTCAGCGAGCGCTTTGCGCACGACATCGATCAGCGCCTCGAAGCACTGGGACAATGAACCCATGGCCCTCCTCCAAATCTCCGAACCCGGCGGTGCACCCGACCCGCACCAGCGTCGCATCGCGATCGGCATCGATCTCGGCACCACGCACTCGCTGGTCGCCGCAGTGCGCCACGGCGTGGCGGAATGCCTGCCCGACCACGCGGGCCACGTGATCCTGCCGTCGGCTGTGCGCTATCTCGATGGCGGCAAGCGCCAGATCGGCGCGGCGGCGCTCGCCGAGGCGGCGGTCGACCCGCGCAACACGCTGGTCTCGGTCAAGCGCTTCATGGGCCGAGGGCTGGCCGACATCGAAGGCCGCGACAAACTGCCGTACGAGTTCGTCGACGCGCCGGGCATGGTCCAGATGCGCACGGTCGCCGGCATCAAGTCGCCAGTCGAGGTCTCGGCGGAAATCCTCGCGACCCTGCGCTTCCGCGCCGAAGACACCTTCGGCGACGACGTGTTCGGCGCCGTCGTCACCGTGCCCGCGTACTTCGACGACGCGCAGCGCCAGGCCACCAAAGACGCTGCGCAATTGGCCGGCTTGAACCTGCTGCGGCTGATCAGCGAGCCCACGGCTGCGGCGATCGCCTACGGGCTGGAAAATGGTTCCGAGGGCCTGTATGCCGTCTACGACCTCGGCGGCGGCACCTTCGACATTTCGCTGCTGCGACTCACCGCGGGCGTGTTCGAGGTGATCGCGACGGGCGGTGATTCGGCGCTCGGCGGCGACGACTTCGACGCTGCGCTTGCCGCCTGGGCGCTCGCCGAGGCCAAGCTGGGCGCACACACGCCGCAGGACAAGCGCGCCGTACTCGTCGCTTCGCGCGCCGCGAAAGAGAAGCTCTCGGCCTCCGATCACACGACGCTGGCCTGCCCGCTCGCGAACGGCGAACTCGCGCTGCGCGTCACCCGCGCGCAGTTCGATTTGCTCGCGCAGCCCTTGCTCGCACGCACGATGACCGCGGTGCGCAAGGTGCTGCGCGACGCGAAGACCGACAAGTCGGACGTGAAGGGTGTCGTGATGGTCGGCGGCTCGACTCGCATGCCGATGGTGCAGGCAGCGGTCGGTGAGTTCTTCGGGCAAAAACCATTGACGAACCTGAACCCCGACGAGGTCGTTGCGCTGGGCGCCGCCATTCAAGCCAACGCGCTGGCCGGTAACGCCGGTGCGGACGAATTGCTGCTGCTCGACGTGATCGCACTCTCGCTCGGCCTGGAGACCATGGGCGGCCTGGTCGAACGCATCGTCCCGCGCAACAGCACGATCCCGACCGCGCGCGCACAAGACTTCACGACCTTCAAGGACGGCCAGACGGCGATCGCGATCCATGTGGTGCAGGGCGAGCGCGAAGTGGTGAGCGACTGCCGCTCGCTGGCGCGCTTCGAGCTTCGCGGCATCCCGCCGATGGTGGCGGGGGCGGCGCGTGTGTGGGTCAGCTTCGCGGTCGACGCCGATGGCTTGTTGAACGTCACTGCGCGCGAAGAGACCTCCGGCGTCGAAGCCGCGATCACCGTCAAGCCGAGCTACGGCCTGGCCGATGACGAGATCGCGCGCATGCTGAGCGAGAGCTTCAGCACCGCCGAGGCCGACATGGTCGAGCGCGCGTTGCGCGAATCGCGCGTCGAAGCCGAACGCATGCTGCTGGCGACGCGCGCGGCGCTGAAGGCCGACGGCGATCTGCTGACCGCCGACGACCACGCGAACATCGAGACGCTGCTCGCATCCGTGCAAGCCAGCCGCGAAAGCACCGACCACCACGCGATCGACAAGGCCGTCGAAGCGCTCGCCAAGGGCACCGAAGCCTTCGCGGCCGAGCGCATGAACCGCAGCATTCGCGTCGCGCTCGCCGGTCGCAGCGTCGACCAGATCTGAACCGAACATCTGCCCATGCCCATCATCAAGATCCTGCCGCACGCCGAGTATTGCCCCGAAGGCGCTCAAATCGAGGCACCCGGCGGCACGTCGATCTGCGAGGCGCTGCTCGACCACGACATCAACATCGAGCACGCCTGCGAGCTGAGCTGCGCCTGCACCACCTGCCACGTCGTGGTGCGCCAGGGGCTGGCTTCGCTTGGCGAGATGGACGAGGCCGAAGAAGACCTGCTCGATCGCGCCTGGGGCCTGGAGCCGAATTCACGCCTGTCGTGTCAGGCGATCCTGTCGAACCAGGATGTGGTGATCGAGATCCCGAAGTACACGATCAACCACGCCAAGGAAGCCGCGCACTGATGGTGCGGGATCAAGTACGCCGCGATGGCGTCTTGATGCTTTCTTGATACCGCCCGCCGGAGTCTCTATGCCGATTTGACGCGTCCGTCGCCACCATTCGAGGATTCAAGAATTCCTCGAGAGGGATGTATGGACTTCGTCTACCTGGGTGCCGTGGCCGTGATGGCGCTGGCCCTGTTCGGCCTGATCGCCGCCTGCGACAAGCTGGGGGCGCGCAAATGACCTGGCTGTACTGGCTCGGCGGTGTCGCCTCTGCGGGCTTGCTCGTCTACCTGTTCTACGCGCTGTTCAACGCCGAGGAGTTCTGAAGTGAGCTCCCAAGCCTGGATTCAACTCGTCGTCTTCCTGCTCGTGCTCGCGATCGTCGCGTGGCCGATGGGGCAGTGGCTCGCGGCAGTCGCCGATGGACGCTTGCCGCGTTGGCTCGCGCCGGTTCGTGCGATCGAGGACGTGTTCTACAAGCTCGCCGGCGTGGATGCAGGCGCCAGCACGGGCTGGAAGCCCTACGCCCTCGGCCTGCTCGCGTTCAACGTGCTCGGCGTGTTCGCGGTCTATGCGCTGCAACGGCTGCAGGGCATGCTTCCGCTGAACCCGCAGGCCCTGGCGGCCGTCAGCCCCGATTCGTCGTTCAACACCGCGATCAGCTTCGTCACGAACACCAACTGGCAAGGCTACGGCGGCGAGTCGACGATGAGCTACCTCACGCAGATGCTCGCGCTGACGGTGCAGAACTTCTTCTCGGCCGCCAGCGGCATCGCGGTGGTCTATGCGCTGATCCGCGGCTTCGCGGCGCGCTCTTCGGGCTTGATCGGCAATGTCTGGGCTGATCTGACGCGCATCACCTTGTACGTGTTGCTGCCGCTGTCGATCGTGTTCGCGGTGGTGTTGGTGGGTCAGGGTGCGATCCAGAATTTCGATGCCTACAAGGACGTGACGACGCTCGAAGTCAATGCCTACCAGAACCCGAAGAACGGCCTGGACGGTCAACCGCTAAAGGACGACAAGGGCAACCCGGTGACCGAGGACGCGAAGACGCCGACCCAATCGATCGCGATGGGCCCGGTGGCATCGCAAGAGGCCATCAAGATGATCGGCACCAACGGTGGCGGCTTCTTCAATGCGAACTCGGCGCATCCTTTTGAGAACCCGACGCCGCTCTCGAACTTCCTGCAGATGCTGTCGATCTTCCTGATCCCCGCCGGCCTGGTGTTCGCATTCGGCAGGCTCGTCGGCGACATGCGGCAAGGCTGGGCGGTGCTTGCCGCGATGACGCTGCTGTTCGTCGTCGCGGTGCTGATCGTGACGCCGCCGGAGCAGCACGGCAACCCGCAGTTCGCGGCGCTGGGCATCGACCAGGCGCAATCGGTGCTTCAGCCCGGCGGCAACATGGAAGGCAAGGAAGCGCGCTTCGGCATCGCTGCCAGCACGCTGTTCGCGTCGATCACGACCGCAGCGTCGTGCGGTGCCGTGAACGCGATGCACGACTCCTTCATGCCGCTCGGCGGCGCGGTGCCGATGGTGCTGATCCAGCTTGGCGAGGTCGTGTTCGGCGGCGTCGGCTCCGGGCTTTACGGCATGTTGATCTTCGCGATCCTCGCGGTCTTCATCGCCGGGCTGATGATCGGCCGCACGCCCGAGTACCTGGGCAAGAAGATCGAATCGTTCGACATGAAGATGACCTCGATCGCGATCCTCGCCACGCCAATCCTGGTGCTTGCGGGAACGGCCATCGCGGTCGTCGCCGAGGCCGGCAAGGCGGGTATCGCCAACCCCGGTGCGCACGGCTTTTCGGAGATTCTTTACGCGCTGAGTTCGGCTGCCAACAACAACGGCAGCGCGTTCGCGGGCCTCTCGGCCAACACGCCGTTCTATAACGCGCTGCTCGCGGTGGCGATGTGGTTCGGCCGATTCGCGGTGATCGTGCCGGTGCTGGCGATCGCCGGCAGCCTCGCCGCCAAGAAACGGCTCGCGGTGACCAGCGGCACGCTGCCCACGCACGGCCCGCTGTTCGTCGTGCTGCTGCTGGGCTCGGTGTTGCTCGTCGGCCTGCTGAACTACGTGCCCGCGCTCGCGCTGGGCCCCGTGGTCGAGCACTTCATGTTGTGGTCCGGCAAGTGAGCCGCGCCATCAAGCTCTGCGAGTAAAAATTCATGTCAACTACCAAGTCGTTCTCCCTGCTCGACCCGGCGCTGGTGACACCCGCGATCGCCTCGGCCTTCAAGAAGCTGAGCCCGCGTGTGCAGTGGCGCAACCCGGTGATGTTCGTCGTCTACGTCGGCAGCATCATCACCACGATCCTTTGGGTTCAGGCGCTCGGCGGCAAGGGCGAGGCGCCGGCCGGCTTCATCCTGGCAGTCGCGCTTTGGCTATGGTTCACGGTGCTGTTCGCGAACTTTGCAGAAGCCATGGCCGAAGGCCGCAGCAAGGCGCAGGCTGCGTCTCTGCGCGGCATGAAGCGCAAGGTCATCGGCAAGAAGCTGCAGGAGCCGAAGCACGGCTCGTCGTGGATCCCGGTGCCGACCGACGAACTGCGCAAGGGCGCGGTCGTGCTGGTCGAGACCGGCGACGTGATCCCGCTCGACGGCGAGGTCATCGAAGGCGTGGCCTCGGTCGACGAGAGCGCGATCACCGGCGAATCGGCGCCGGTCATTCGTGAATCGGGCGGCGACTTCTCGTCGGTCACAGGCGGCACGCGCGTGCTGTCGGACTGGCTGGTGGTTCGCATCGGCGTGAACCCGGGCGAGTCGTTCGTCGACCGCATGATCGCGATGGTCGAAGGTGCCAAGCGGCAGAAGACGCCGAACGAGATCGCGCTGAACATCTTGCTGGTCGCGCTGACGATCGTGTTCCTGGTCGTGGTCGTGACGCTGCTGCCGATGTCGATCTTCAGCGTAGAGACCGCCAAGCTCGGCTCGGCCGTGACGATCACGACGCTGATCGCGCTGCTCGTTTGCCTGATCCCGACGACGATCGGTGCGCTGCTCTCGGCGATCGGCGTGGCCGGCATGAGCCGCATGATGCAGGCCAACGTGATCGCGACCTCCGGCCGTGCGGTCGAAGCCGCCGGCGACGTCGACGTGCTGCTGATGGACAAGACCGGCACGATCACGCTGGGCAACCGTCAGGCGTCGGCCTTCATGCCGGCCAAGGGTGTGACCGAGCAGTCGCTGGCCGACGCGGCGCAGCTCGCATCGCTGGCCGATGAAACTCCCGAAGGCCGCAGCATCGTCGTGCTCGCGAAGCAGAAGTTCAACCTGCGCGAGCGCGAGATGGCGAGCCTGAACGCCACCTTCGTTCCGTTCACTGCGCAAACGCGCATGAGCGGCGTCGACCTCACCGCCGACGGCGTCGCGCGCCAGGTGCGCAAGGGCGCGGGCGATGCGATCCGCAAGCATGTGGAGTCGCTCGGCGGCACCTGGCCGGCGGAAGTGCAGGCGGCGGCCGACGACGTGTCGCGGCGCGGCAGCACGCCGCTGGTGGTGGCCGATGGCAACAAGGCGCTCGGCGTGGTCGAGCTGAAGGACATCGTCAAGGGCGGCATCAAGGAGCGCTTCGCCGAGCTGCGCCGGATGGGCATCAAGACCATCATGATCACCGGCGACAACAAGCTCACCGCCGCCGCGATCGCGGCCGAAGCAGGTGTCGACGACTTCCTGGCCGAAGCCACGCCCGAGGCCAAGCTGAAACTGATCCGCGAATACCAGGGCGAAGGCCGGCTGGTCGCGATGACCGGCGACGGCACCAACGACGCGCCGGCGCTCGCGCAGGCCGACGTGGCGGTCGCGATGAACACCGGCACGCAGGCCGCGAAAGAGGCCGGCAACATGGTCGACCTGGACTCCAACCCGACCAAGCTGCTGGAGATCGTCGAGACCGGCAAGCAGTTGCTGATGACCCGCGGCTCGCTCACCACGTTCTCGATCGCGAACGACGTGGCGAAGTATTTCGCGATCATCCCGGCCGCGTTCGCGACGACCTACCCGCAGCTCAAGGCGCTCGACGTGATGGGTCTGGCGAGCCCGTCGTCGGCGATTCTGTCGGCGGTGATCTTCAACGCGATCATCATCATCTTCCTGATCCCGCTCGCGCTGAAGGGCGTGAAGTACCGCGCCATCGGCGCATCTGCGCTGCTGCGCCGCAACGTACTGATCTACGGGCTGGGCGGCCTGATCGTGCCCTTCGTCGGCATCAAGCTGATCGATTTGCTGATCGCGGCGACGCACCTCGTCTGAGCGTGCGAGCACATCACTCACAGGACATCACCATGACCTCCATCGTTCGCCCGGCCCTCGTGCTGTTCGTGGCGCTCAGCCTCGTTACCGGCGTCGCCTACCCGTTGGCCGTGACCGGCATCGCGAAGGCAGTGTTTCCGGCACAGGCGGCCGGCAGCCTGATCGAGAAGGACGGCAAGCCCGTCGGCTCGGCGCTGATCGGCCAGAACTTCTCGGACCCGAAGAACTTCTGGAGCCGCCCGTCGGCAACCTCGCCGATGGCCAACAACGCGGCCAATTCGGGCGGCTCCAACCAGGGCCCGCTGAACCCGGCGCTGATCGATGCGGTCAAGGGCCGGATCAAGGCGCTGAAGGATGCGGATCCCGAAAACAAGCTGCCGATCCCGATCGATCTGGTGACCGCCTCGGCCAGCGGCGTCGACCCGCACATCAGCGTGGCTGGTGCCAACTACCAGGCAGCGCGTGTCGCGGCGGCGCGCAAGCTGCCCGTCGCGCAAGTTCAGGCGCTGATCGATCGGAACACCGAAGGCCAGTTGTTCGGCTTCATCGGCGAACCACGTGTCAACGTGTTGAAGCTGAACCTGGACCTGGCCGCGATGCACGGTTGATTCGGCCAAGCGATGAGCATCGACGGCATGTCGTTGTTGCTGGCGCTCGGGGTGGTTTTCGTGCCCTTGGTGCTCGCCGGGGTACTGCTCGGTCGGCCCGCATCACGCCGCCGCGCTCGGCGCAACGCAGTCGACCGCGCCGACGATGCGGCCTCGCGCCCTCGCCGCTGAGCGTGGTGCGGCCGGCCCCATCGTCGGCACAATACGCGCATGCTGATCAACTCCGCGGCCTACGAAGACGGCAAGCGCATCGCCGAACCCTCGCTCGACGAGATCGAGGCGTTCGCCGCGCGGCCAGGCTGCTTCGTCTGGGTCGCGCTTCGCGACGCATCGGCCGACGAGCTCGATCGCGTGCGGCGCGTGTTCGACCTGCACGAGCTCGCGATCGAAGACGTCGGGCACGGCAGCCAACGCCCCAAGCTCGACGAGTACGGCGAGGCCCTGTTCGTCGTGATGCAGCTGATCGAGCGCAACGGTGATGAACTGGTCGTTGGCCAACTGTCGGTGTTCGTCGGAGACGGCTACGTGGTATCGGTGCGCGGCCACAGCGCGCAGAACTTTCTCGGCGTGCGGGAGCGCTGCGAGCGCGAACCCCATTTGTTGAAGCAGGGTCCGAGCTTCGTGTTGTATGCGTTGATGGACGCGGTGGTGGACCGCTACTTCCCCGTTGTCGAACAACTCGAAGCCGAACTCGAAAGCATCGAGGATCGCATCTTCGTGAGCGGCACCGCGCGCATCAACATCGAGCGGCTGTACGCGCTCAAACGCAAGCTGGGCGTGCTCAAGCATGCGGTCGCGCCGCTGCTCGAGGTGCTGAGCAAGCTGCACGGCGGGCGCATCCCGCGGCTGTGCGCCAACAGCGACGACTACTTTCGCGACGTGGCCGATCACCTGCAGCGCATCGACGCGTCGATCGACAGCATCCGCGACACCATCGGCACCGCGATCGCGGTCAACCTCTCGATGGTGACGATCGAGGACAACGAGGTCACGAAGCGCCTCGCGGCCTGGGCCGGCATCTTCGCGGTCGCGACCGCGTTCGCCGGCATCTGGGGCATGAACTTCCAAAACATGCCCGAGTTGAAGCTGAGGTACGGCTACCCGATGGCACTCGGGGTGATCGCGGGCGCCTGCGCCTTCGTCTGGTGGCGCTTCAAGCGTTCTGGCTGGCTCTAGCAAACCATCGCCGATGCCGGTAGACGCGCGCCCCGACCCCGACGAACTGCTGGTGCAGTTGCGCGACGAAGAGGCACGCGCTGCGCGCGGCAAGCTGCGCATCTACTTCGGCTCGTCGGCGGGCGTCGGCAAGACCTACGCCATGCTCGCCGCGGGTCGTGCGCTGAAAGTGGCCGGGCTCGACGTGCTCGCCGGTGTCGTCGAGACACACGGTCGCGTCGAAACGGCGGCGCAACTGCACGGGCTCGATGTGCTGCCGCCTGCCCAGCTCAGCTCGCGCGGCCGCTCGCTGCCCGAGTTCGATCTCGACGGTGCACTGGCCCGCAAGCCCGCACTGATCCTGGTCGACGAACTCGCCCACAGCAACGTGGCCGGCTCGCGCCACCCCAAGCGCTGGCAGGACATCGAGGAACTGCTCGACGCCGGCATCGACGTCTACACCACGCTGAACGTGCAGCACCTCGAGAGCCTGAACGACGTGGTCGGCGGCATCACCGGCATCCGCGTGCACGAGACGCTGCCCGACACCTTCTTCGACCGCGCCGATGAAGTGGTGCTGGTCGACACGCCGGCCGACGAACTCATCGGGCGCCTCAAGGCCGGCAAGGTCTACCTGCCGGCGCAGGCCGAGCGCGCGGCGCGCAACTTCTTCCGCAAGGGCAACCTGATGGCGCTGCGCGAGCTCGCGCTGCGCCGCACCGCCGACCGCGTAGAAGACGACGTGCAGGCCTACCGCGTCAACGAATCGATCGCGCCGGTCTGGAAGACCGAGGCCGCGCTGCTGTGCTCGATCGGCCCGCGCGACGGCGACGACCACGTGGTGCGCAGCGCGGCGCGCCTTTCGCAGCAGCTCGCGGTGGCCTGGCATGCGGTGTACGTCGAAACACCGGCGCTGCAGCGGCTTTCCAATGCGCAGCGCGAGCGCATCCTGCAGACGGTGAAGCTCGCCGAGGAACTCGGCGCGACGACGGCGGTGCTCTCGGCGCAGGACGTGCCCACCGCGCTGGTCGAGCATGCACGGCATCACAACCTGTCGAAGGTCGTGATGGGCCACAACGAGCCGCGCGCGCCGTGGCGGTTCTGGCAGCGCGAAGCGCTCGGGCGGCGCCTCGCGCAGCTCGCGCCCGAGTTCGACCTGATCGAGGTCGGCGAGGGCCAGCGCGGCGAGGCGGCGGTGTCGGCCTCGGCTTCGCGATCCGACGACGCCGCCAACGAGTTCGCGCCCGACACCCGCATCGGCTACCTGTGGGCCGCGGCGGCGTGCGGCGCGACGACCCTCATCGCGACACCACTCGCGCCGATCTTCGACCTCGCGAACATCGTGATGCTGTTCCTGCTCGCCGTGGTCGGGGTCGCTGTGCGCTTCGGCCGCGGGCCGGCGGTGTTGGCGGCGTTCCTGAACGTCGCTGCGTTCGACTTCTTCTTCGTTTCGCCGCGCATGTCGTTCGCCGTCAGCGACGTCCAATACCTGCTGACCTTCGCGGTAATGCTCGTGGTCGGCCTGATCACCGGCCAGCTCACTGCCGGCCTGCGCTTCGAGGCGCGTGTGGCGACGCACCGCGAGGCGCGCTCGCGCGCTCTGTTCGAGGTGGCGCGCGACCTGTCGAGCGTGCTGCTGACCGAGCAGTGCGTCGAGATCGCCGAACGCGCGATCGGACGCGAGTTCCGCGGCAGTGCGCGCGTGTTCCTGCTCGACATGAGCGAGCGCCTGCAGTTGCCACGCTCGGCGCCCGACGAGCCCGGCCTGGACATCGGCACCGCGCAATGGGCGCTCGATCACAACGAAGCCGCCGGCCTGGGCACCGACACCTTGCCCGGCAGCGCGTGGCTCTACCTGCCGCTGAAGGCGCCGATGCGCACGCGCGGCGTGCTCGCATTGCGCCCGGAGCAGCCGCGACTGTTGCTCGTGCCCGAGCAGCGCCAGCAGCTCGAAACCTTCGCGGTGCTGTCGGCGATCGCGCTGGAGCGTGTGCACTACGTCGAGGTGGCGCAGGGTGCGACGGTGCAGATCGAATCCGAGCGCCTGCGCAACTCGCTGCTCTCGGCCTTGTCGCACGACTTGCGCACGCCGCTCGCGGCGCTCTACGGGTTGGCCGACACGCTTGTCGGCAGCGTTCCGCCGTTGTTGCCGCGTCCGCTGGAGACCGCTCGCGCGATCGGTGCCGAAGCGCGACGCATGAACGCGATGGTCAACAACCTGCTCGACATGGCGCGGCTGCAGAGCGGCGCGGTGCAACTCAACCGCGACTGGCAGCCGATCGAGGAGGTGGTGGGCACGGCGCTGCAATCGGTCGGCGCCGCGCTGGTCGGCCGAAACTTGCGCACCGATCTGGCGCCCGGCCTGCCGCTGGTCAACATCGACGCGGTGCTGATCGAGCGTGTGCTCGCGAACCTGCTCGAGAACGCCGGCAAGTACACGCCGGCAGGCAGCACCGTGACGATCGCCGCGCGAGTGATGGCGCCGGACCTGTTGGTATCCGTCACCGACGACGGCCCCGGCCTGCCCGCCGGCCGCGAGGAGGCGCTGTTCGAGAAGTTCACGCGCGGCGAGCGCGAGTCGGCGACGCCGGGCGTGGGCCTCGGTCTGGCGATTTGCCGCGCAATCGTCGAGGCGCATGAAGGGCGCATCTGGGTCGAGTCGGCCGGCCTGCCGGCGCCGCAGCGCGGTGCACGCTTTTGCTTCACGCTGCCGCTCGGCTCGCCGCCGGCGATGCCGCTGAGTGAAGAGGGCGAGGCGCAAACCGCTTCGACGACCGCATGAGCGATCCGAACCCGATCGCCGTGATCGTCGAGGACGAGCCGCAGATCCGCCGTTTCGTGCGCGCGGCGCTCGAGGCCGAACACTGGCACGTGTTCGAGGCCGAGACGGTGAAGCAGGGGCTGGTCGAGGCCGGCACGCGGCGGCCCGATCTGGTGATCCTCGACCTGGGCCTGCCCGACGGTGATGGCGTCGACTACCTGCGCGACTTGCGGCAATGGTCGCAGGTCGCGGTGATCGTGCTCTCGGCGCGCACCGACGAGGCCGACAAGATCGCGGCGCTGGACGCCGGTGCCGACGACTACCTGACCAAGCCCTTCGGTGTCGGCGAGTTGATGGCCCGCGTGCGGGTCGCCATGCGGCGCCATCAGAAGGCTGCCGAGCCGGGCAGCGCGGTGTTCTCGTTCGGGCGCGTGACCGTCGACTTCACGACGCGCCGCGTGCAGCGCGACGGCGAGCTCGTGCACCTGACGCCGATCGAGTACCGGCTGCTCGGCGTGCTGATCGCCAACGTCGGCCGCGTGCTTACGCACCGTGCCCTGCTGCGCGAGGTTTGGGGGCCGTCGCACTCCGAGCGCACGCACTACCTGCGCGTCTACATGGGCCAGTTGAGGCAGAAGCTCGAACTCGATCCGGCGCAGCCGCGCCATATCCTGACCGAGACTGGCGTGGGCTATCGGTTGATGGGCGAGTAGGCGCCGTCAAGCCGCCTGTTTTTCGACGTGGCCGTGACGATGACAATGCGCAGGATGGCGGGCGTCGGCATGCTGCGTGTGCAGCAACTATCACGCCAGTGGGTAACGAAGGCTGGCGGTTCGGCTCAGCGGTCGACCTGGGTCGAGGCGAGCGCGCGGCGCAGCCAACCGCCCAATGGCCTGAGCGAGCCGAACAATGATTCGGCCGCAGGAACTTCGCGCTCGGCGAGCAACCGTCGCGACTCGAGCATGTCGAGGAAGGATCGCACCTCGTGGCGCCGCGCCCCGCTGCAATCGACGAGTTGCCCGAGCGTCATGTGGCGGTGCGACAGGTCACTCAGCATTCGTCGGTAGGCGATGCGGTCGAAGGGCGCGCGCAACTGCGGCCACGCGACAAGACGGTATTCTTTCATGGGACCAACGACTCGATTTATGAAGGCAACGGATCTGCGCCGTCACTCGACAGGAAAATGAAGGGTAGGGGTTTTTTGTCTCCGCGTGAAGGGGTTTCGGAAATGTATGGACGCTCAGCGGTGGCCGAGGTCTTGGCGAAGCAGATTGGCCGACCGCGTGCTGCACCTCAAGAAGGGTTGCGCAGCGCCCGCTTCAC